>OLQE01000032.1_pt1 | contig 117881 bp, 117 predicted proteins | sample 1643161 | NCBI WGS metagenome assembly OLQE01 (sample SAMEA3136650, study PRJEB25190) | human gut metagenome
AAGAGGTGTAACCTCATAGACTTGTCAATTCAGTCTATTTCGTTACAGCCTCTTTCATTTTGGTCTTGTTTCCTCTAATAATCCCTGACAGCCTTCCAATACATCCACAAATGTTTCATCGAAATTACCTGTATACCAAGGATCCGCGATATTCCCTTTTCGCTTTGTATGATCCAATAATTTAGAAAGTTTATGATGATACTGTGCTGGCAGCATGCGTGTTAGATTACGCATATTAGCATCATCCATACCGATGATGTAATCGTATTTTTCTGCATCTTGTATGCAAATCTGTCGTGCATAATGTTCAACAATTGGAATATTTTGTTCCCTAAGTTTTCTTCTTGTTCCATGATGAATCGGATTGCCAATTTCTTCTGTGCTTGTTGCAGCAGAAGCAATACAATATGTTTCCTGTAGATGGTTCTTTTTAACCAGCCAGCACATGATGGATTCTGCCATTGTTGAGCGACAGATGTTCCCATGGCAAATAAAAAGTATTTTAATCATGTTCTTATATCTCCTTAAATCGTCATATTTCCTTGTATAAATTCTTATATTTTAGCAGGAAAAAGTTGTAAAATAAACTACCCTTATTTTATAACTCACTTATTATCCATTTCTATCATTTCTTTTGAATATCAACAAAGACCAAGTGATTGTATGCATTCAGTGTAACTCCTACATCAGAATGTTCCATAATCTTTTATAATGTCTTAGGGTTCATTCCTAACTTTGCCATATTAGAACAAAGGTATGTTGACAAACATGAGGTGTGATTTTAAGTGATTCCTGTTTATATATTTTATTATACTTCTAAGAACCGCTTTTGCGATTTATCATAGGCACAAGCCTTGTACCGCTTTCTATCTTTGTGCCCTCTATAGTATATTCTATATAACATTTACTTTGCAACTGTGATTTACATCAATAACACCTTTTTCTAAATCAATATCAGAAATCATCAAACCAACTATTCAGAAATATGAAGCCCTGTTTTAAATAGAATGTAAATCACTTCATAATACTTACTAAAATGCTTGCCCTGTTTCGCAAATTTAAGAAGAGGATATGGAACTGTTTCAGAAGTATTAAGGAATAATCATTTTGATGATGAGGATAAGTAACCTTTTCCTCTTGCGAGAAGATACAGAATACAAAAATCCTAATAAAGAAGAAAGGAATAAAAAATATGGAAAGTTCACTTGACATTTTCTGTTCAAAAAAGTATTATAAGGCTTAGAAAAGGAAAGCAAACTTTCCATGTATTTCAGAAAGGAGTATGTTGTGAAAAATCGTTTAGAAGAATTACGAAAACAAAGAGGTATTAAACAAGAAGATTTAGCAACTGCTCTTGAGGTATCTCGTCAAACAGTAGGCTCTTTAGAAAATGGACGCTACAATCCATCTATTTTATTAGCCTTTAAAATTGCAAGATACTTTCAAATGAGTATTGAAGAAATTTTTATTTATGAGGAGGAAAGCAAAAGTGAAAAATAAACATAAACTGTGGTACATTGGTTATATTGTTTCAGCAATTTTAGTTCTTATCATTTTATTTACAGATTTTCCTAAAACAGCAGATATAGGGCTCCTAATTTTAATGAGTATAATCTTTAGCATTTCTCATACACAACTTATGCATAATAGAATGATGAAAAATGATATTGATTATAAAGTGAATGTGATGGACGAACGAAATATCTCAATTAAAGAGAAATCTGGAAATATCACGAATATGATTACTATGGTACTATTAGGTATAGTAACAGTTATATTTATTTCCTTTGATTATTTCATTCCAGCGATTATTACGGGAGTTATTATTGCCGTACAACCGATTATTCTTATTATAGTAAGTAATATGATTGAGAAAAAAATGTGAATGAAAAGTATATTGATTATAAATTCAAATTAATTCTTTGTGTGTCAGCTAATAACTTTTGCGTACTTGTTTGTTGCTCTTGTATTACTTACTTCATGTTGACGCATGGATTATAAGAATTATATCCCATTTATTCCTATCCAAACTTTTTTAGGAATCGTTTTATATAAACTTTCTCTTACTTTTTATATCTTCTTAAAACCCCACGTGTTTTCTTAGCAAAATAATTTTAACATTCTCAGTAATAGTTACTATAACACTATATTATAGTAACTATTACTTTTTATATAGAGAAGCTATATCATATATTCTCTGCTTCATTTTTTCACGAACATGTAATGGTTCCAAACATTCGCACTTATCTCCAAAGCTCAAAACAATATCATAATAATAATCATTCTCTATAAAAGGAAAACTGACGATATAATGCTCCTTATCATCGGGAATGAAATTTTCGTATGGACAATAATCAAGTACCCTATCTACGATAGACTTATGAATACGAATTTTAATATTTGTTTGTAGGGTTGCTAAAACATCTGCAAACTCTAATTTGGGTTTTTGATAATCACGTGGTATAAAAGTTTCCTTTTGTTTTTGTAGGGTTGACATACGCGACAATCTGAATAAGCGAAAATCGTTTCTTTTAAGGCAATATCCATATAAATACCAATGCGTACTTTTTAATACGAGTTGATAAGGCTCAACGACACGTGTAGTCTTATTTCCGCGATGGGCTATATAATCAAATGACAGTAGCTTATTTTCTTGTAAAGCTACTTTGATAATTTCTATATATGATTGTATGTTGCTGTTACCTATCCATTGACTAAAATCTATATAAATTTGATTAACCTTTAGTTCAATTTCTTTAGCCCTTTCTGTGGGTATAAAACTTTTGACTTTCGCAAGTGCATTTCTTAATTCATCACTCTGTATCATGTTTGAAATACTGGAAAGTCCTATTAGAATAGCGGAAAGATCAGCAGTTGAAAATACCTTTTTATCAATCTTATAATTTGGCATGATCTCAAATCCACCGCCAACTCCCGATGTAGAACGAATAGGAATGCCTGCCAATTCAATAGCATCTATGTCACGGTAGATTGTGCGTAATGAAACTTCAAACATGTCCGCTAACTCTTGTGCGCTAATACGATTTTTATCAAGGAGAACCAAAACTATACTTATTAGTCTATCAACTTTCATTTGGTTACCACCTTTCAAATTTACTTATTTTATTATAGATTGTTGTCATAATGGTGTCAACGATAGTGTGATACACTAAGTAACGAAAGGAGTCTATAATAAAAAGAAAAAATTCTTAGTAATCATTACTGTTCAAAATGACAATAAAGAATTATAAGGAAATTATCGGATATGTAAACATCCTATGTAATAGACGATAAATAATGATATTCATGTGCCATACATTAGATCAGATAATTTAATAGTTGTCATAATAAACAGCAACTACTAGAAAAGTTTCACTATTATGATGCAAAGAATGTAATTAATTTGTATGAAATTTAAAGCTTAGGAACTTTTAAAAGTGGATAATAAGCAAACGAAAATGGAGGAATTTTATGGTTACCGTTTATGTTTATATTCTTGATACTTTAGCAGATTGGGAATTAGGTCATGTTATTTCAGAGCTTAAATCTGGTCGTTTCTTTAAGAAAGATGCACAACGTATAGCACTCAAAACAGTTAGCTGCTCTAATGATGTCGACCATTTTTTACGGACAACTTAAATTTACATATCTGTTTGCACCTTTGCTCTTGTGGCTTTGAGCCAATATAATTGGCTCAAAGGACGGTGATTAAAATGGATATGCCAAAGCATATTACAGACGAGAAAACAGGTATCAGCTATACGCTGCAAGGTGATTACTACCTGCCCAATTTAGTGCTACTCGAACAAGAGCATTATGAACTCGGCAGATTTGCCCGACTGAAATACCGATACTTGCAGAACTGCCACAAGGCTTTGCTTGCTTCAATGCGGGTGGATTGTTCCCTCAATCGATATTTGCACGAGGTTGATGAAGAATGCGAGGAAGTCTTTTCTCGGCTGGTAAAGGAACTTTCCGAAAAAGAAGGTGTTACCGAAAAACTAAAAGTGAACAACCAGATGGAATGGGTGCGGAGAATGAACAGTATCCGCAACCGTGTGGAAGAAATCATACTCAAAGAATATGTGTATGTATAGGGCGACAGAAAAGACCTCCTGCAATTTGCAAGAGGTCTTAAATATTGGGTTGGTTGTATCCGACAAACTGATATTTTACGCTATTTCTCGCTATCCCATAAAGGAATAAATTTTATTCCTGTCAAACCGTTTTCTTCAACGATTTTCTTAAATTCTTCTGTGGCGAAAGAAAAACTCTTTGATTTTTCAGGTATTTTGAAAAGGATATTATTTCCAATCATATCCATCGAAAAAGCAAATTCTTTTATAGCCATAATGCGCTCAGAAGAAGGAAACAATACTACATTCGATTTTTCACGGTCAAGGCAATCAAGAACACAAGTAACATTTACAACATACAAATCTCCGTAATTACTTTCTGTGCGAAAGAATTGAGCTGAGTCCTTGATGATTGGATACAGAATGTTGTAGCTCTGTTCATTTAACAAGAATGAGCTGACATCTCCTGTAAAACTAATATCGCCCACAAGTAATTTCTTTTCTGTTTTATAGTTGCTGGCTACTAACGGAATGGACTCCCATTCTTTCAAAACTGCTCCGTCAAAATTTAGTGAATTGCGATTTTCAAGTGTATTGTTTAATGGCTCAAATACACGAAAATTTTCGTCGTGCCATATACGATATATTTTCATAATCCTTACCTCTATAACTATTCTAAAACCTTGACAAATTCAAAGTTGTCTTTCTGATGGTTAAGATTATACCACATAAATATGAAATTTTCCACCGCCGTCTGTTTCTTAGTTGAAATGGGCGGCTTTTTCTTACCCAAAGCCTGCATTTTAACGGCTTCGGGTAAAGGCATATAAACACTCTATGGCAGTTTTGAAAGCGCCTTACAGAGCGAAAAAAAGCCTTAAAATCGCCCCGAGAATATGCAAAATACAGACCTAACAGCGTGACAGCACTCATCGAAAAAGGATGGATGCTTTTTCCCATTTCAAAACTTTTTTGAGTTTCAGGGGGTGCATTTGCCCTCTCTCAGTTCAAACAAGTGTAGAGATAAAATTTTTTATCGAATTTTCGGAAAACAGGGTGTCATTTGGACATTCAATTCCAAATAAGTGAAAGGGTTATCTTTCGGTGCAGCTTGAAAACAGAATGACCGTCCGAGTGTGATATGACTTTGCGAAGATAGGAGTAAGGCAACGCTGCTGAAAAAGGGGCAGGAACACCGCTTGGGTAGCACGGCGATTACATATCCGTTTGTTTATACAGACGGATGAAATTTTAGAGAGGAGGCTTACTATGCCGAGAATGAGCAAAAAGAGAAAGATGGAATGGTCGCTCTTTCTCAATCACAGAAACAGAATTACCTACAATGACCTGTGTAGGAAATGCGTCAACAACTGCAAGCAGAGTTTTCGTGTCACAGTAGCCCTGTGCAGAAGATCTAAGCGAAAGGAGAGGAAAAAGAGCAATGGAGCAAGTAACAATCACCAAAGCAAGTGAAGTGGAAGTCCGAGAAATAGAATGGCTGTGGTATCCGTATATCCCGTTCGGAAAGGTTACCGTCATTCAAGGCGACGCAGGAGACGGAAAAAGCACCTTTGTCTTAAAGCTGGCGGCAATGCTGACCTGCGGCGAGCCTATGCCTTTTACCGACGGCGAGGGACAGGAACCCGTGAATGTCATCTATCAGTCCAGCGAGGACGATGCAGACGATACAATCGTTCCCCGATTTATTAAGGCTGGCGGAAATCTTGACCGTCTGCTGTTTATCAGCGAAAAGGAAAAGTATTTGAGCTTCACCGATGAGCGCCTTGTGGAAGCGATTAAGATGACAGACGCAAAGCTGATTGTTCTCGATCCGCTGTCGGCATATATCGGAGAGGACACGGGCATTAACTCTGCAAATGAAGTCAGGCGGCAGTTCCGTCCGCTGATTGAAATTGCAAAGGAACGCCGCTGTGCTATTCTCATCGTCCACCATATGAACAAGGCAACGGGACAAAAAGCGATTAACCGTGCTGTCGGCTCGGTAGATATTATAGGTGCGGCTCGAAGCGTTTTGCTTGTGGCAAGAACGGATAAGGACAGACCGTCCGAAAGAATACTGGCACAGGTAAAATGCAATGTTGCTCCGACGGGCAACGCTATTGTTTTTTCGGTTGGTGAAAAAGGAATTGAATGGATTGAGGAAACAGCAAAGACCGCAGATGAAATTCTCGGCAATATGTGCGCCGTATCGGGCAGACCTGACGAGCAGTTGTCGCAGGCAAAGGAAATCCTTTCTCAGTTTGTCGGCAATGAGCCTGTACCGCAAAAAGAGGTTATGAACCGAATGGAAGCGGCAGGCATTGGCGAGAGTACGGCGAAGAAAGCAAAAGCGGCGCTTGGCTTGCAGTCAGTTAAGCAAGGCAAGCTGTGGTTTTGGTGTAAGCCGTACTGACAAGGAAGGATGTAATAATTCAAAGTGACTCGTTGAAGGGACACTTTGAATTGTTCTTCCGACTTGCCAAAAAGGGAGTGCAGAGGGAAAGTCTGCCCCACCATCTTGCTTGCAAGGTGTAGTGGGTTACACTGCCATATCGCCGCAGGGAAAAACCGCTGGTTTTCTCCCTTGTCGGCAGATGATTTGCGAGCCGCTGAAAAGCGAGCAAAACAACTGCTGACGGATGGCGTTTTCTTTGTGAGCGAGGAAGGGCGAACAAAGAAATAAGCCAGACAGAAAAAGGCGGAATGGCTGTGTACCATACGCACTTCCCGATATGCAGCAATCTCAAAAAAGAATCACAATCTGCAAAGGAAGAATTGGAATAAGCACTTGTTCAACCGTACACTTAAACTTATTACTTCCTTCGCCCGAAAGAAAGGAGGCACACAATGCCTAATTACGCTATTATGCGAATGTCAAAATGTAAAATTGGGAGCGTTACCCCGATATTCAATCATCACGAACGGCAGAAGGTAAAATACAAAAGCAACCCCGATATTGATACGCAGAAAACGCATTTGAACTACCATATTCAAGAGCCGACAGGACGATACCGACAGCTTGTGCTGAAGCGTATCGAGGAAGTCGGAGCGAAGAAACGCAAGGACAGCGTGGTAATGCAGGACTGTCTTGTAACGGCAACTCCTGCTTGGCTGAAAGAAAAATCACTTGAAGAACAGCGTGAGTATTTCGAGTATGCCTATGAGTTTTTCACAAAGCATTTCCGAAAAGAGAATATCATTTCTGCCGTGGTGCATATGGACGAAGCCAATCCCCATATGCACCTTTGCTTTGTTCCGATTACGGAAAAAGGAAAGCTGTCCTCTAAGGAAATCATCGGAGGACCGCCGGGGCTTTGCAAATGGCAGGATAAATTCTTTGAATATATCAGCGAAAAGTACCCCGATATTGTGCGTGGAACTCCTGCAAAGGTTTCCCACAGAAAGCATATCCCCACCTTTATGTTTAAGGTCGCAAACGAACTGTTTGACCATTACGGAGAGATATGCAACGCCATAAACGATATTGGAATTGTGGGCAACGCAAAGAAGAAAAACGAAGCGATATCCCTTCTCGGCAGGTATGCTCCCGAAATGGCACAGCTTAAAACACAGCTTGCCACAACGGATAAGCATATCGACTACTTGGAACGGGAGCTGCTGTCGGAGCGTAATCTGAACTCCGATTACCGCAGTAAGAACTACGAACAGGAGCTTGCTTTGAAAGAAGCAAACCGTTCCATTTATGACCTCAATCGCAAGCAAAAGGAACTGGAAAGACTGGTGTCGCAGATACCGCCCGAAGTGTTGGAACAGCTTGCACAGAGAGAAAAACAAAACAGAAAACGAAGCAAAGGAGCAAGATAAAATGGATAAAGTTATGGCAATTAAGGTTAAGGATTTACAGCCGTTTCCCGATAATCCGTTTCGGATAAGCAACGGGATGGAGATGGAAATGCTCATACAGAGTGTAAAGGATTTCGGTATCATCACGCCGCTTGTGGTAAGACCGATGGAAGATAAATTTGAAATCATATCGGGACACAGACGGTGGCAGGCAGCACAAAAGGCAGGGATTGAAGTTGTCCCTGCCTTTGTTCGTGAAATGAGCAGAGATGCGGCGGTTGTGGCATTGGTGGACTGCAATTTACAGCCTGAACACCTCTTACCCTCCGAAAAAGGATTTGCCTACAAGATGAAGCTGGAGGCAATGAAACGGCAGGGTTTCCGAACTGATTTAACTTCTGCCCAAGTTGGGCAGAGGTTGACTTCGGTAGGATTACTGGCAGAGCAGTCGGCAGACAGTCGGGTGCAAATTCAGCGGTATATCCGTCTGACAAGCCTTGAAAAACCTCTGCTTGACCTTGTGGATGAGGGCAGAATTTCCCTCACTCCTGCGGTGGAACTGTCCTATTTACCACCCGATAAACAGAATGAACTGATTGAAACCATTGAGAGCGAGGACTGTACCCCATCGTTATCGCAGGCTCAGCGTATGCGCCGCTTAAACGAGCAGGGTGCGCTTGATATGGATAAGATTTTCGAGATTATGACAGAGGTCAAGGGCAATCAGACAGAGGTTTTGAAAGTGCCTACTGACCGTATCCGCAGATATTTTAAGCCAAACACAACGCCCAAACAGATGGAAGATACCATTGTGAAGGCACTTGAATATTACTATCGGAAATTACAGCGTGAGCGCAATGACGCACGCTGATTTTTCTTTTTCGGGTAGTAATGCAGAAAATTTTAAGGAGGATTTCAAAGTGAATGATATACAGAAAACCAAAGGAAACGGCACAGCAAGACAGCCGGTAAGGATAATTGTAAGACGGGAGTTTGTAGGAACGCAAACTTTAACGGAAGCCTTTATCCCCGTCATTTATGATGACATACGCTCTCAGGTCGAGGCTGACACCTTCGACAGAGAAGAAAAAATCGCATAGACTGTACGCAAAGAACGGTCAACATTAAGGAGGAATCAGGATGTATAAAACGAATGAATTGACAATGTATGATGTCGGCATTTACTGCCGCTATTCTAAAAATGATACTGCTGACGAAAGCTCCAGTATCGCAACGCAAAAGACCTTGCTTACCGATTATGTGAGAAACAAAGGCTGGCGGATTGCAAAGATTTATGTGGATGACGGATATACGGGTACGAACTTCAACCGCCCCGATTTCCAAAATATGATTAAGGACATTGAGGACGGGAAAATAAACTGCGTGATTACCAAAGACCTTTCCCGACTCGGCAGAAACTATCTTGACTGCGGCTTGTACCTTGAGGTCTTTTTTCCCGAACACAATGTACGATATATTTCGGTAAATGACGGTGTGGATACGCTTTCCAAAACCGCAATGGATATTACCCCGTTTAGAAATATCCTGAACGAGATGTACTCCGCCGATGTATCGGTAAAGATTAAATCGGCATATCGTGCAAGGTTTAACGAGGGAAAGTTTATGGGAACAACTGCTCCCTACGGATATATGAAAGACCCGACAGACCATAATCACCTTATTATTGACAGTCGGGTTGCACCTGTTGTCCGCAAGATATTTGATATGGCATTAGAGGGCAACGGAATACGGATTATTCGCAATTATCTGCGTGAAAACCGTATTCTTCGCCCTGCGGCTTATGCGGCGAGTATCGGTGCTTCGGGTTATGAGAGGTACTTTGAGGACAACGAGGAAAACCGTTATCTTTGGAGTGAAAACGGTGTGCGGCAGATACTGCGAAGTGCCGTTTATGCGGGAAATCTTGTCGGATACAAGCGGATTGCTGTGAATATGAAAAGCAAAAAGCGCCCTTCCAAGCTGCCCGAAGATTGGGAGGTTATCCCGAACACCCACGAGGGTATTGTCACACAACAGGAATTTGATACCGTTCAAAGTCTTATGACCAGCCGAAGAAGAACGAAAGGAACAAGCGGCTTTGACAATATCTTTGCTGGGATTATCAAGTGTGCCGACTGTGGGTATGCAATGAGGGCGGCAAGTGCTAACCGAAGAAAACGCCCCGATATTATCGACTGTGTGCAGTACACCTGCAACAATTACGGCAGTTATGGGAATGTTGCTTGTACTTCTCACACGATTGAAGCAAGAGACCTTTTCAATGCGGTGCTGGCGGATATTAACTTCTATGCAAACCTATCTCTTGATGACAGCAAGGCTGTGAAAGAGTTACAGCGCAGGCTGAACACTATCGGCACAACGGAAACAAAGAGCCTTGAACGAGAAAAACGCAAGCTGTCAAAACGCTTAGCTGAACTCGACAAGCTGTTTTCCAAACTCTACGAGGACAGAGTTTTGGAGAATATTACGGAGCGAAACTATGATATGGTTTCCAAGAAGTATGAAGCGGAGCAGGAAGAAATTGAAAAGCGGCTTGCTGAGGTTGACACGGTGCTGTCCCGAAAAGAGCAGAGCGAAAACGGTGTGGTTGATTTCCTTGCAAAGATACGGGAATACAGAGGAATTACCAAGCTGAACGCAAGGGTTGTGAACGAGCTGATAGACAAAATCACGATTTCCGAGCGTGTTGTTTCTTCGGATGGTGTCAAAGAACAGGTCATCACTATTTATTACAAATTCGTTGAGGGAAATCTCAACGAACTACATATTGTACCGACAAAGCGGTGGACAGAGTTAGCTCCAAGACATTGTGCGGTATGTGGGAAAGAATATATGCCGCTGTCTGCGGTTGCGAAATACTGCCCTGCTTGCAGAGAAAAGGTGCGCAAAGAGCAGTCAAACGAAAGTACAAGGCGCAGGAGAGCCGAAAAGAAGATTGCTGGTTGATACAAGGAACGAATGTGTGTGATTTTATTGAAAAAAGCCGACTTTTTTGATATAATTATCTTCAGTAATTGTCGGTGGTGAAGCAGACAACTTTGAATTTGTAGGGAGAAGTAATTTATGGTGTGCCCTTATTGTGAACAAGGTAATGTGGTTCAAGTAAAAATAAAAAGAACTGGTAAAAAAATTTATATTTGTGATGAATGCGATACTATTTGGTTAAATGGAGAAACGATTTCACATTTTAATGGGACTGGATTTGAAGAATATGCGAAAGCAAATGGTTTTCAATCCATATGGACAGAATTGGAATTATTATAAGACAACTTCCAGTTTATGAGAGAGAGGATAAAATGATTAAGCTTCATTTCTTTGATTATGGTAATTATGATTTGGATATTGAAAAAGAATTAGGAATTCAAAATGATGTAATTGATTTTGTAACAGACAATATTCAAAACATTTCTTTTGATTCTACAGATAATGAATTTGATTTGGAAGATAATTGGATATTTTGGTTTAAAAGCGATTCTGAAAACGAAACTTTAGATGAGTTAAATCAATTGATTTCATCAAGAATTAGAAATGAATCAACAATGAAGTATCAAATTACAATAGATGAAATGTAGTTATAAAATCCCAGTTTATGGGACTGTGAAAATATAATTTTTGAAAACGAACGATGTGAAATTACAAGACCGTCTATCTTTCAGGGAAGACGGTCTTTTATGCAAGAAAAAATAAATTTAATTTTACTGAGAGAAACAATATCCTTATCCGTCTAATAAGTGAAAGGAGAAAGAACATCCTTTCAGGAAGGAGGCAGTCAATGGATAACGGTGCAAGTAGCTACCGCCGTTTCCTTGATGGCGATGAAAATGGCATTGTCGAGATAATAAGGGATTATAAAGACGGTTTAATTTTCTATCTGAACGGATTTACGCAAAACATTTATGTTGCTGAAGAACTTGCAGAAGAAACTTTTGTAAAACTTGTGGTAAAAAAGCCGAGATTTTCCAACAAAAGCATATTCAAAACTTGGCTGTATGCTATTGGGCGAAATGTAGCGATTGATTATTTAAGACATACCTCCAAAACATCCAATGCTCCGATAGAGGACTATCAGAATATGATAAGTGATGAGGAAAACCTTGAAAAATCCTACATACAAGAAGAATACAAAATTGTTGTGCACAAGGCACTTGCAAAATTAAAGCCTGAATATCAGCAGGTGATTTATCTTATCTTCTTTGAAGATTTCAGCAATACTGAAGCAGCAACCGTAATGAAGAAAAATAATCGTCAAATAGAAAACCTTGTTTATCGTGCGAAAATGTCACTCAAATCAGAACTTGATAAGGAGGGCTTTGAGTATGAAGAACTATAAAGAAATGGCTGATAGCGTATTTCAACGCAGCAATGAAATCATTGCAGAAAACAAAAGGAAGAGAAAAAATTTAATAGGAATTACCTCAGCAATATCGTGTGTCTGCCTTGTTGCTTTGATTGGCTTTGGCGGAATGAAAAATGGATTGTTTGGGAATGTTGTTCCGAGTGAAAAACCGGGGCAATCGACTGTAACACCGCCACCGACAATACAGCAAGAGCAAAATGATTATCCAGTCATTTTTGGTGATGGAAATACAGTTGATTCAGCAATAATTGATTGGAATGGAAAGAAAATTGATATTTCGCTTCAAACAGCATTTGAGTCTTATGATGAAAAGAACAAATTTGCTATTACCGCCAGCTATAATTATATTGACAAGCAGTTTGTTTTTAACGGAAAAACATTGGGCGAATATGAAGCAGCTAAACTTGAGGAAAGCAGAACGCTTGAAAAGCTTGAGGGCTTGCTGAAGGACGGCGATTATCTACGGTACGGCGAAAGTCTGTATCAGACAGGGACTCCCGACAGGCCGAAATGGGACAAGGATTTATATGATAAAACCGTAGAGTTTTACGGAAAAGAATTTTTGGCAAGATATATTGTAAACGGAGAATTTCTTCAGGATAAGGTAAATAGCGACATTGGAAACTATCAACTGAAAGCTGAAGCCGAATATGAAGAAGCATTTCAAGCATACACAACTGCAATGCTTAAAGCGGCAAAAGATAAAGTAATCGGACAAAATGTTGCTTGTGAAATATCCAGCGACGGAAATTCTTTAATTCTCTACCCAACGGAAGAACAGTTTACAACTCTTTCGTTCGATAATTTAACTGAGTGGTACTTTGGTCTTGAAGTAAAGAATAGTGATGCAGGACAAGACTTAATCGTAACGGAATAACCTGACATTATAAGCAAACTCCCAGATAGTCTTTTATTTAGCCGATGGCTTGTGAGAATATCACTTGTCATCGGCTTTTTCTATTTTTAACTAAACTGTCCGTAAAGTCTGACCGACAGAGCCTATCCACACAATGGGTGGTATGACAATAGTACCCGACTGCTTAATCGATGATATTGTTGTGAATGAAACAAGTGTCTTACTCTTACCGGGCGCTGACACTTGGAGCGATCCAAAACATGGTACAATTATTGAAAAAGCGAGCGAATTTCTTTCTTTAGGTGCTACTGTTTGTGCAATTTGTGGAGCCACTGTAGCACTTGCTAACTATGGGTTATTGGATAATCGTCCCCATACAAGTAATGGGATAGGTTATCTAGACATGTTTTCTCCTTGCTATGAAGGGAAAAATCATTATATTGATAAGTCCTCTGTGGCAGATAATAACCTTATTACAGCAAGTTCAGCCGGAGCCTTGCTATGGTCAAAACAAATTATTAAGCATTTAAATGTCTTTCAATCAAGCACCCTGGAGTATTGGTATGAATATTTCAGTACAGGAGAACCAAAGCATTTCTTTGCTCTTATGCAAAGTTTGTCATCTAACGATGAATAAATGTTATACGCTTTGCTTAAAGAGAATGATATCTTGTGAAACTGCTAATCGTTTCAAATTAGCGTCATGAGGAACAATTATTTTGACAAACTGGAGAATGGTTATCTTCCAATTTTCAATATCAAACAGAAAATGCCGATTTTTAATAAACTATATAAGAACATATACAGAATGCAAAAGAATTATTAGTGAACGTCTTCCGCTTTTACGCAATGTCTTATATGAAGTTTTAAGTATCCTATCCCATTAAAAAATGACGTAAATGCTACGTCATTTTCATTTTATCTTGTATTCTCTAATCATCTTGCTATCTTTCCAATATTAAGCATATAAGTAAACAATACAATCCATTTATTTCACACACCGCTCTATCTTTTTAATTAATGCCGGGGATAGTTTCTTTCTATTAGCCGCATTTGCACACACAATTTTTCCTATAGGTTTCATACCTGCTGTTTTGAAAAATTCATCCATATTACGGATTGCCCCTCTGCTTTGACCAAAAATCCATGAAAACGGTGCAGGAGTATTACAGGAAGTTAATAGCAAATATTTCTTGCCTTTTAAACGTGGTTTGGGGAAAGTTGTCGTTTCTTCCATTGCTGTTCCTAATAATCTATCAAACAAATTTTTGACCGGTGCTGGCACATTTGCCCAATAAACAGGTGCTGCCAGAAATACAATCAAGGATTCATGTAATAAGGCAACAATTTCTTGTATATCATCTTTTTGAACACAAACTTTGGTATCCATACAAGCCCGACAACCTTTGCAGAAAGAAATATTTTTTTCATATAAATTTACTTTCCTTACTGTATATCCCCTTTCTTCTGCTTTATGAACTGCACAATCAAACATAGCTGCTGTCATCCCATTTGTATGGGGACTACCAAAAATGGCAAGTACATTCTTTTCATTCATAGTCATTTCTCCTTTGCAATAGATTGATACAACATTTGAAAACCACAATCCAAAAATTGCTTTTTCGATAAATTCATCGTACTTTGAATATAGTTCTCCTTATTTGTAGCTAGTTGAATAAGTCCTGATAGCATCCCCCAAAAAGTAAATATAGTTGGGATAATTTTCAGATCTTCACGCAAATCACCGTTTTCCATACCAGATATCAGAAAATCTTTTAACTTATCGTTTATTTTTTCTCCTATTTGATACGTTTCCTTCTCCTCGGGCAAACAATCATTATTTTCAAAGTCAATATTGATGTTATCTAATACCATTTTAAAATAAAAAGGAAATGCTTCTTGATACTGCACCAATCCACGACAAATAAAATCATATTTTGTTTTCGTTGTTTCCTTTTGTACTAACGCAGAAGATATAGAATCGTAAAGTTTTCGCATACTATCTAAAACCAAAATACCGATAATTTCCTCCTTATTCTTAAAATAAACATAAAGGGTCGCTTTGCTGTATCCGGCTGCTTTTGCTATATCATCCATAGAAGTCGCCGTAATACCCTTTTGCATAAATAAGGTAGATGCTGCTGCAGCAATCTTTTCCCGATGAGTACTTTTCGGCTCTTTTTTCCTTCGTCCCATTGTCTCCTCCTCTTATAATTAAACTCACAGTTTAATTATAAACAATTTCCAGTGCTCATGTCAATTTAAATGGTTTCTTTCGTGTACAATTGACTTTTTTGGTTTATTTTTATTAATTGACGATCATCTCCCTTTCACATGAAAAAAAGGCAGCTTCCATTTCTATTAGAAGCCACCGTTTCATAAAACATACAATCATACCATATTAAGGCACTTTCCTTCCATTTTCAAATTATCAAGGTTGAAATGAGGCCAGCTCATATAGGTTACGCATATATCTATGCGTTACTGCATCCATTTACCTTTTTTAAGAACATATCCACATATTTTTTATCTATCCAATCATGGGCTTTTCCTTGCGTATTTACCAACGCACGCATAGATCCATCCATTTCCGAAACCTCTTTCCCCTGTAAAGCTTTGCGTAATGAGCGACATAATGCTCTGTCTTTGAAATTCATCTTCTCTTCATCATATGTCCCTTGCCCATAGGAAAACGAAATCGTAAGATTACAATTCTTCATGTTATTCATTTTAATTTCTTCAAGATAATCATCACAATACGCACTTGCCCCTACCGCAAATACATGAATTTTTTTCATCTTAATATGACGTTCCATTTTCTTTACATACTTCATCCCAGCAATTTTTCCGGCATAAATACCTCCTACAAGGATAATACGATCGGCTGTTTCTAACATTTGCTTCTTACATTGCTTTAATTCCGTCGCAGGATCCCCTAACGCATGTGATATCATTTCTGCATAGCGTTGGGATGCGCCATATTTTGATGTATAGATAATTAAATTCTTCATGTTATTCTCCTTTTTCCATCGCCTGTTCGGCAGCCTTTAAAATGCATACACTGCTAATGGTTGCTTGTGATACAGTATCTACCTCTAAGGATTGTTTCTGCAATACATCGCTTACGATATTTTCAGCAGCCTTTCCTAAACCATGTTCATGGGTAATGATTTTCACATCGGCTATGCGTTTGTTTTCAATATACACTTTGACCTTTGCGGATACAGGAAATATGCTATAACTTCCTTCATACACACCATCCTTTATTGCTGCAAGTTTCGGTGTATGAAGCTTTATCCGGTTTGTTTTTTGTGTAATATCCTGTAATAATACAACGATGGAAATGCCGATTCCCACCAAACCCACAAGTACACAGATAGCAATGCGTTTCATTTTTTTATGCTTTTTCACTTTTTGTCCTCTTTTCCAAACACTCTACTCCCTCATATAAACGCATAAACAATTGAAACAATTGTTGTAATTCTTCATTGCTGTAGTGTTCAAATACATACGTAAGCTCTGTTTGATAATTCACAAATACCGTATCAAAGAAATCATGCATCTTTGGTGTAGGAACAATTGTAGCTGCCCGCACATCTGCTTTGTTTTTTTTGATGGTTACATAACCGTTTCGTTCTAAAACAGCTGCTAACTTTTTAACATTTTGTCTCGAACACCCCATCATACTACCTAATTGAGTAAAGGTCATCTGTGTATCTACTTGGCGAATTAATGACAGCAACATAAACTGCTTTAATGTGATATCTGGGATCCGTTCATCAAAAATAGTCTGCAAACGATTCCCTAATATGAATAAAGTACTAAAAATAGCTTTTTCCTGTTGCTCACGCGTCTTTGAAAAACGTTGTATCAGTTCTTGTAGTTCCATGTTTATCCCCTTCATCAGTAACAAGTTACTCATATCATAGCAACTTGTTACGTATTTAGCAAGATAAATAATTAAAAAATAAGAAATGTTTGTGGCATCAAAAAGAGGAGATAAGTACAATCTCCTCTACATTCATATTATCTATTTAAAATATTCAACCGCCAGCTTTGCACCTAGCTTTGCATTATTGTATACTAATGCAATATTTGCTTTAAGACTTTCACCATGACTGTTTTTAACGATTTCAGCTAACAGAAAAGGTGTAACGGCTTTTCCTTTAATTCCTTTTTCATCAGCTTCTTTTACAGCTTGCAAAATCAAAGAATCAATATATGCCTTATCCATAGAATCTTCCTTAGGAATAGGATTGGTGATTAAAATGCCACCTTGTAAACCTAGTTTCTCTTTTGTATGTATTAAGGCACTGATATCTTCAACACAATCCATTCTCGTGTTTAATTTATACTCACTTTTAGCAGTAAAAAATTGTGGTAAATAATCTGTTTTATATCCTACGACGCAAACCCCCTTCGTTTCAAGATATTCTAATGTTCTCGGCAAGTCTAAGATTGACTTCGCCCCTGCGCAAATAACGTTAACATCCGTTTGTGCAAGCTCTTCTAAATCAGCTGAAACATCTAGTGTCTGTTCATATCCACGATGAATTCCACCTATTCCGCCTGTCACAAAAAATTTAATACCAGCAAGTTTCGCACATATCATCGTAGTTGCAACCGTAGTAGCGCCTATTTTCTTTTCAGATAAAACCTGAGCCAAATCTCTACGTGAAACTTTCACAACATCCTTTGCGGTTGCCAATGTTTGTAAATCTTCATCATTTAAACCAATTTTAATTTTTCCATCCATAATTGCTATGGTTGCTGGTACTGCCCCTTGCTCACGGATAATAGCTTCACAATTTTTCGCCATTTCCACATTTTGGGGATACGGCATTCCATGTGAAATAATTGTTGATTCTAAAGCCACGACTGCTTTATTACCTTCAATTGCTTTCAGCACCTCATCTTTTATATCTAAAAATGCATTCATATTTATTCACCCTCCTTAATGTTATCCCATAATTTTGACCAGTATTGCAACATCTGGGATGGATGCAGAACACCGAATTCCGTAACGATTCCTGTTATATCGCTTGCTGGTGTCAGATCGAAAAATTGGTTTATGACTTCTACTTGATCAAAATCCTTAAAATCATCTTCATCTACGAGCTCGCATTTGTCTCTTCTTTCTAAAATCACTTTTTCACCATTTAAGGTTCTTATATCAAGTTTATATAATTCACTTGCAAAATAAACTGGTATCTTGCAACTTTGTGCAAGACGCGCAATTTGCGCACTCCCCATCTTGTTCGCGACATCGCCATTGGTACAAAGTGTGTCTGCTCCCATAATGATCATATCTGCCTCATTCATAAACTCGTATACCGATGCATCTGAAATAAACATCGTTTCGATACCTAATCGAGTTAATACATTCACAGCATTTCGTGATTCACGTAAAGGCCTTGATTCCGTACAAATAACCTTAAAGCGTTTCTTGTCATTTGCTGCTGATTGAAAGATTCCCATCAGTGTACTACTATAGCTGTGCATCAAAACAACATCATGATCATGAATAAGATGAGATCCAATTTCCCCGACTTTTTCTACAGCTACAAACGATTGTTCAATAATATTATCACATAAGTGAATCACCTTTTCTTTTAGTATGTTTACTTTCATCGTTTCATCTAATTCTTGCATAATGGCTTCACAGCTATTATAAATTGTTGCCATTGTTGGCTTTAATTCATACATCTGTTTTTTTAAATAGGTGAACCGTGTTTTGATTTCGCTAAAAGTTTTTAAATCCTCTTGTTGCAAAGCAAGCTTAAATGCCCAAGCAGCTGCTCTACCAAAAGGACTTCCTCCCTTGACATTCATATTGCGTATTTCTTCTATTACATGATCAGCTGATTGAAATGCAATATCTTTTACTCGATTTTTCATTACTATGCATTCTCCTTTTCATCAATTCCCATCAAATAAGTTAAAACAAAAGTTATGAGGCCACCAACAACACAACCTAACATCAAACCGCCAAAACCTGCTCCCAAATAGACTGGGAATGTATAAATACTTAGTGCTACCGCTGCCACTGTTCCAGCTCCTGCTGCTCCAGTAATTGCGCCACCAATAGCACCACCTATACATACTGCGATAAATGGTTTTTTATATTTAAGGTTTATACCATACATTACAGGCTCAATGACGTTACCTGAAAAAAATGATGTTAAACTTAAGGTTAGTGCATTTTTCTTAATTTTCTTATCTTTTGCTTTTAAAGCAACAGCTAACCCGGCTGTAATTTGACAAATCAAAGATGGCGCATGCGTCATAATAATCATATCTCTTCCATACATTGCGATATTAGGCGCAGATACAAGCCCAAGAATAGCGATATGCATACCAAAGATAATCAATATTTGCCAGATTCCGCCTATGATAGCACCTGCTAATACAGGGCTCAACTCATATGTCGATCTAAACAAATTCGCAAACAATTCTCCACCCCATACCCCTATAGGGCCAATCACAACAATAAGTAAAGGAATTACGATTAATGCACTCAGAAACGGAGCAAAGATACTGCGTAAGGCATTTGGAAGTATTTTACGTAAAATAAATTCACATTTAGATATCAAATAGGCCGAACAGATTGCTGGTAAAATGGAACTACCATAATAAACATTGGTTACTGGTATCCCTAAAAAATTGACGCTTGTCGCATTGGCAAATATTGCCGAAAAATTAGGATATACCAATAATCCAACTACCATTAATGTAATGGATATATTCGCCTTAAAATATTTAGCTGCTGACCAGCCAATAAAAATAGGGAAAAAGCCATATAAGACATCACCTGCAACACTCAATATTTGGATCGTCGTATTTGTTTCTGATACCCCAGCGAGTACTGCAAGTTTCGCCAAAGCCGTAATGAAACCGGCTGCCAACATTGCCGGTATAATAGGACTGACAATTCCGGATAATAATGCTATCAGATTTTCAATGAATTTACTTTTTTTAGGAACATCCGCATCTAAATTTTCCTGAATCATTTCTTTATTTACATCTACAGTATCACCAACTAGTGTACTTGCTTCTGCAAACACCTCATCTACAATTCCACCCAATACGACTTGATATTGTCCACCTATGACGACAACCCGCATCACACCCTCAATTTTTTCCAATTCATTCTTTTTAACTTTCGCATCATCCTTCAAATTAAGACGTAGTCGTGTCATACAATGTGACATTTCTTTGATATTATCTACTCCACCAATACAATTCAAAATTTCCTTTGCCATGTTTTTAAAGTCTGCCATGTTTTTACACCTCTCTCTTTCTACTGCTAACCTTTTTATGACATCAACATATAAACATACTGTATAATTTTTTTATTTTCCTCCCTTCTGTTTTAAAATGGGGACGATGTGCATTGTCAAATATGCCGCTTCTTCATCACTTACATTTAAGTGCAGTTCAGATTTCATAAAATCAGATATCTTAGCAGCATATTCCCATTCTTCCCCATGTGCTATCTTTAAAGAACGTGAAACCTCATCCATAAACGTCCTGTCGAATGTTTTCTTCTCATCCGTAATAAGACGATTGAATAAACATTTTAAATGAATCAATAATCTTCCATATAAATATGAATTTTTATCAAGTGTATAATCTGTTAATGTATCTATATAATTTACCGTCCTTTCCAAATCCTTCATAATTGTTTTGTTTTGCAAACTGCTTAAATTAGATAACGCATTGATATAGTGAAAAGCAAGAAAAGCTGCTTCATGTTCATCAAAATCTGTATGTAACGCTTGATTGATGATAGCAATGGAATGTAATGCGGCATGAAACTCATTCGTATGAAACATCTTAATTTCATTTAGCAATGGATTCTCTATTTTCTGTTTATCTTGCCATGTCGTATAGGCGAAGTATATGTGATCTAAAAGCGATAGATACAACACGTCTTTAAATTTCGTTTGTAAATCTTCTTCCGCTGTTTTAATGACTTTCTCAACGATCATAAATAATGCATAAGGCATTTTATTCAAAATGGTTTCGATATATTTTTTATTACTAGTATCACTAACAAAGATACGCTCGATAAGTTGTTTATCCACAAGTGAATGGATTGTTCGATTACATTTAATACCTATTGCTTTCCCTAAGATAATCACTTCGTGATGATGTTCATCCATTGCGCTAATAGCATTATTGTTAATCGATTTTAGATAGAAGTATTTCATTGTAATTACCTCCTAATACATTTCAATACAACATCCCCCTCATAAATATCCTGTTCTTCTCTAATTGCTTTGATATCATATTCAGCACTGTTTGTGACAAATACATAAACATCCGGTAGTATCCCCAATTTTTTAAATGTGATAAGATCTATCTCACATATAGGCTGCATTTTTTTTACTACGTCATGTACCTGTAACCTACTTTCAATCGTATTTTTCTGTAGTTTTACTGTATCTACACCAATATGTAACATTACATCCATTCCATTCTTTGTTTGTATTCCGATGGCATGTTTAGTCGGAAAGATTGATGTAACAACACCTGAAACAGGAGCATAAATCTGTGAATCACTGGCTCTTACAAAGAATCCTTCGCCAAGTGTTTTTAATGCAAAAACTTCATCATTAGATGTTTCTAAACGTTTTAACTTACCTTCACACGGTGAAACGATTTCTGTTTCGTTTACTTTTTGATTTTTAAATATCGAAATTCGCATTCTTCATACCTCCAGAGAACAAAAAAAAGGCCACATTAAATATATGATGTGGTCTAGCATTAAGTAAATGGATTGATTCCTTAATTCGCTAACCTTTATACATGTATAGTATAGCAAGGTATGGAAGCGTTTGCAACACCTATTTTTCATTTTATGAAATATCCAAGAATACAATAAGAATAATCCTATGATCACTTCTATATCACAGATACTAATATAGTTAATACATGGCTTTTTCACGGTGTTGCTTTTAAGCATATGGCAAAAGCTTATTCTATTGCAATATACATACATTAGACTACTGTTTTCAGGATCAAAGCTCCCCTGTGGTTTTAACAAAAACTTACCTTTTCTTTCCTAAGGCTCTCTTATCAAACTACGTGGTTTCACATTGAGAAAAATTGGATATCGCGTAATTTTAACAATTGTTAATAATCACCATCACAGCTTTCAGCTTTACTTGTATCTCCCCTGAAAAACTGTTAAAATAATCTTCAGAAAAGAGGTAATCTGTATGGAAATTAATAAGAAAACAATTGAGCGTGTAACCAAAAAACTGATAGAAACGCCAAGCCCTGTCAGCTATTATGAAGAAATCACACCCGTCATGGAAGCCTTAGCTACAGAATTTGGCTATGCGGTCAGTTATGATCGCAAGCGCACCATCTATATTAAAGTAGAAGGTGAACATCCAGAAAAAACCATATGTGTGGGTGCACATTTAGATACCATTGGTTTGATGATACGTCATATCAATGAGGATGGTACATTGGCACTGCGTAATTTAGGTGGCATTAACTATAATAACATTGATGGAGAATGTGTGCATGTTCATACTCGCGATAGCAAATGCTATAGCGGATTGGTTGCTTGTACTTCACATTCCACACACGTATTTGATGATGCACGAAGTGCTGTTCGCGAAGAACGTAATATGATGGTCGTATTAGATGAGCATGTCAAGTGTGCACAAGATGTTCGTGCCTTAGGTATTGAACATGGTGATATCATCTCCATTGATCCAAATTATCATTATACCGAAAAAGGGTTTATCAAGTCACGCCATATAGATGACAAAGCGGCAGTAGGTGCTGTCTTTGCCGTACTGGAGAATTTACAAAAAGCGCAGAAAAAGCCATATTACAATGTGCTCTTTGCTTTCCCCTTTTATGAAGAAATCGGACATGGTGGTGCTTGGCTGCCTCCTGAAGTTGAAGAATATGTAGCTTTGGATATCGGCTTGATTGGCCCAGATCATTTAGGAGATGAATATAGCGTATCCATTTGCGCAAAGGATAATTATACACCCTATGATCGCGGCTTGACCAGTAAGCTTATCCAATTAGCAAAAACAAACAATATTCATTATTGTGTGGATGTTTTTTATCATTATGGAACAGATGCCAGTGCCGCAATACGTGCTGGTAATAATGTATATGCTGCCGCCTTTGGCATGGGATGTTTTTCAAGTCATGGAATGGAACGCTGTCATATTGATAGTGTTGTTGAAACGGCAAAATTATTATATGCCTATCTGTTAAGCAAATAAACTATATAAAAACCTGAGAACAGAGACATTTCAAATGTTATACTGTTCTCAGGTTTTTTATTCTTTAAATATATTAATCCGTGGTTCTTTTTCGCCATGCTTTGCTTCTTCTTTTTGAAACTCACGATACAATTTCATAAATGCTCTTTTTTCAATACGTGAAACATATGATCTGGAAATATGCAATTGCTTGGCAATTTCTCGCTGCGTTTCTTCTTCTACACCGTATAAACCAAATCGTTTCGTAATAATTTCCAATTCCCTGGAATCTAAAACATGTAGAAATTGTTTTAGTTTACTGATATTATCTTCAACGACCATATCTTCAATGATACTTGTTTCTTGCGGAGAGCTGATTGCATCAATCAGCGTAATCTCACTTCCATCCTTATCCGTTGCAATAGGATCATTAAGCGATACATTCTGAAAATAATTTTTAGAACTACGTAAATACATCAATATTTCGTTTTCTATACAACGCGAAGCATACGTAGTTAATTTATGCCCTTTTTCTGGTTTAAAAGAGTCAATTGCTTTGATTAAACCTATAGTTCCAATGCTTATTAAATCTTCTGTTTGTTCTTTTTTGATATCATACTTTTTTACGATATGAGCTACTAGTCGCAAATTATGTTCAATTAATTTATTACGACATTCCTCATCCTGCAAGCTTAAGCCGGCAATACAATGTGCTTCTTCTTCTTTATCTAAAGGTTGTAAAAAAGAATTTGAACGTATATAGCCGACATATCCAAGAGCACTACTTAAAATCTCAAATATCGGAAACAGCATTTCCATCACCTATTGTCAGTATATGAAAAATCTTATCAAGATATGTCTAATCAAGATTCGTGATAATGTGTCGTAAGTATGTAAGTAAGCTATTTGAAACAAGCTTTTTACACTATTGCAAAATATAAAATAGAAACGCTGATATCGCTTAAACGCTTGGTTTTAAGTAATACTTACCAAGCTGCTATCCTATCTCATAGCTGCTTTTTGTAATTTCATAAAAATTCACTGCAGCTTTTTCCAAAAAATCATTACTTCATTTCCATTTCAAGAATATCAAAACTGATGTTCTTTTACATGATCTTTTGTACTGTTTTGTTAATAAGTTTGCTTTCATCCCCTATGTCAAAGCTAGCCTTTTTCATTTATCCCATACAATAAAAGATAATAAAAAGTCTTATGGATAGATAACAAATTCGATAAATCCATCCTTAAGACTTATATGCTTTGATAAACCACAAAAAATTACAATTAGGTATCGTATTTACCATATACGTTACGCATCAAATAACTTAATGGTCTGTCATTTTCTTAATACTTACTTCTTAAATGAAAGTTCCATGATTAATACCCATTACATGTAGCTTATTTCAAAAAAGGTTGATAATAAACTTTAAAATTCATCTTTTCATTGATTTTTGCTAATGCGATAGTGAAAGCATCTTTATCAAAAACAGCTACATCAATATAAGAATAATAAATACCAACAGCGCCACCCATCGTTCTGGCAATCGACATCTCATATAAAAGTTCATTTATTTCCTTTTCCAGTTGTTGACGAACCAATGCTTCTTTTTCATCCTCATATAGCTTTTCATAATAGAAGTATCCATATTCTCCACCACAGTCTTTGAACTCCTTACACATTTCATAGCTATCGCTTAAGAGTTCTTCTTGTAGCTGTGGATTCGTCGTTACGATTAATTTCATATCTTTTCGCAATGTTTCGCTAACTGGCTTTTCATCAAGTTTATAAGCCATGTAAATAGATAATGGATCATGATATTCCATCCAATCTTGATCAATGATAATATCACAAATATCTTCATAGAGGTTTGGCAATAAACAGAAATTTTCTGCCTCTTCATCTGGTGTATCTATGATTTCGATGCTTGATATGCGTGCTTCAAATTCTAACTCACCAATGAATAACTCCAACATAAAAGCAACCATCGACTCACGACGCTTTTCCTCCACATCTTTTAAAGCCTCGCAATATACTTTGATATCGAGCGTTTTGCTTATTTCATTTATCGTATAATAAACATGAAAATCAGCACCAGTAACTTTTTTATCTTTTATACGTAATATCGTATGTATAGCACGCTCACTTAATGGTGGTCGTACGGCATTAATGATCCAATCTTCACTTAATGCTTGCGGAGCATCCTTTTTTAATAATGCTGTGGCAAACTGCGCATTCTTATTTCCTTGTGGTGTAAAGGTCATTTCATAAAAACCTGTATCACTCATCTCAACTTCCATGCCACACGCGCAAATCGTTTTTAAATGTTCATTTAAATCTTGTAAGAGATGTGTAATCTCATGGTGGTCATTTTCTCGTAACGCATGCTCTAGTTCTTCACGGTTTAATATAAAATATTTCCAAAAGTTTTGTACACGATGTTTGATATACATAAGTTATTCCTCACTTGTCCTAAGCAGCATACAATACTGCGTTAAATCATATTCCTCATGAGTAATGGTACTCATCAGATGAAAACCAATTTGTTCATATAATGGTAAATTATCTTTATGATGTGTCTCTAACGTGATATCGCGATGTTCTTTTATTGCTTCCTGTTTTACTTCTTGTAAGAGATGTCCCGCCAAACCATGATGACGCATTGCTTTATCTGTGTATAATAAATCCACATGATAATATGCACCATTCACAAATTCTCTCGTCCATTTGCTAGTGAACATATCCATACAATCAAGAGCATGATGAATACTGCGAATAGAGTGAACACCTACAGCAATTGGTATAAGCTTTATAATTAGATGTAATAATCGCAAACGATATAACAGCGTTTTTTCCAAAGTACTGTCGAAGAGAACCATAACACAATTCAAGTCTTTACTATCCGCTATAAAATAACAATATGGTCTTACTGCCTGTAAATAATGTTTCAGCAGATATGGCAAAGCCCATCGACGTGATGGTTCTGAAGGAAAAATCGTCCGATACAAGTCATCATGAAAGAAATTATCCGCAAAACTATGGTAAATTTCGCTGATTTCATCATCACTTAAATGATATACATGTTCCAAATTCATCTTTTCACATCCATTTCTGCTATCGTTTATTATATCACAGGTGTTAAAACCAGCACAAGTAAGGATAAAGAAAAGATCTTGCGCGCAACAAAACAAGAGCTTTCTTTTAATATTGAGTAATCAATCATGCTACATATGATCAACAGATAAAATGAAGTCTTACACGATAAGATGATGTAAAAAGCCTAAGTCCTCTACTTAATTTAAGCATCAAACGCTAAAGCTAACACACGCAAAACATAAGAAAAAACTTTTATAGCCAAAGACTTATAATAAGAACACCGAAAATGCCATAAGCCCATATACACATTATGTTTTTTGCAAAAAGAAAGATACTGTCTTTGGTTGCTACCGTAAAAGCATAACCAATTAAGATTCGTTTCTTTCATCAATACAAAAACCAAAAGACGATGATCAAACCATTACATTCTCTATCCATCAACTCCTTTTCTTTCGAAAAGGAATTTCATCATGTTACCATAAGGCGCTCTTTTAATTTTAATAATATCTTTTTTTCTAAACGTGATACTTGTACTTGAGATATCTGTAATTTTTTGGCAATTTCTTCCTGTTTCATTCCCAGATCATATCGATAGTGCAATAACAATTGTTCCCGTTGTTCTAAATGCGCAATCTCATTTTGCAAAGACACCTTCATAACAACATCTTCTTCTTTGCGATTACTCACCTTATCCTCTAGCAATATCGGCGATCCATCGTTTTCATAAATAGTTTCATCTAAAGAATAAACAAACTGATTCGCTTCAAAGGCTAAGATAACATCTGCAACATCCATTGACAAAGCGTCGGCAATTTCCTGATAAGTTGGTTCGCGATTCAATTTCTGCAAAAGTTCTTCCTTCTTTTTTGACATTTGCAAATAACCTTCTTTTAATGAACGCGATATGCGCATATTTCCATCATCACGAAAAAAGCGTTTGATTTCACCCATGATGATGGGCACTGCATATGTTGAAAATTTAACTTGATAACTTGTATCGAAATTGTTCAAAGCCTTCATTAATCCAACACATCCAATTTGAAACAAATCATCAATGGCTATGCGTTGACGAGAAAAACGACGAACTATAGAATATACTAACGGTGAGTTCTTTTCTACAAAAATACTTTTTGCTTCTTCATCCCCATCTTTGATTCTTTGAATCAATTCTTCATTATTCGCTGACACATTCATGTTGAATCCGTTTACGTAATGTGACGACAGTCCCTTTTCCCTTTTCGCTTGTAATATGAAAATCATCAGCAAATGTCTGCATAATTGTCATACCCATACCACTTCGTTCTAAGTGTTGTTTGCTGGTGAATAATGGTTGCATAGCTTGTGATATATCGTCGATTCCACAGCCTTCATCTGCAACGATAATTTCGATCTGATTTTCATCATAAGATACATGCACACGAACAATCCCTTCATGATTTCCCTCATAACCATGAATCATCGCATTGACAACAGCCTCTGCCAGCATCGTCTTGATTTCCATACAATCTTCCATGGATAAATTTAATGGCATTAAAAAAGCGATAGCACTCGTTCTGATAAATGCCTCATTTTCCAGATGCGCCAAACATTCCAATGTCATCTTGTTCATAGTTTTACCCCATTTCTTTCCTCTTTCATTAACTGAAAAATTCCACTCATCGCAAAAATGCGATGATTTACTTTTGATAAATTACAAATAATCAACTCACCATGATATTTTTGCAACTGCTTATAGCGAGCTAAAACAAACCCTATACCCGTGCTATCTACAAAACTCACTTCTTCAAAATCCAGTTTGACAGTTTTTGGTTGATACTGATCGATTAAATCGATACATATTTGCTTCAAATTACAAACTGTCAGATTATCCAGTTCCCCATAAAAATAAAAATATAGGGTACCATCTTTAAATTGATGTTTCATCTTTTATCCCTCCGCAGCTCATCTTAGCATGAATTCTCTTATCCTTGGGGATATTCGACAAAGGATGTTTCACTTCGACAATTAGTAATTATTCTGTCACACGAAAAAACGGATATATCTTATCCGTTTTTAATACATATCATCTTCTTGTTCATCAAAGAAATCACTTGCATATTCTTCATCATAATTAGGCATATGATCTGATTGTGCTGCTGATCTTACAACAGCAAATATTAAGAATAGAAATGCTAATATCGCTATAAATCCAATAATGGTCCACATAACACTCATCAATTATCCCTCTTTTCAGAAGTAGTATGCCTTTAATTAGCATCGTTATGATGAGCGTAGCAAACCTTTTTTTGGATATTTACGCAAAAACATCTTTTAAGGCTTTCATAAATAAATCAGTATAATCTAGCGCGGCTACATCATGTGCAGCTTTCAATGCCGTTTCCATAGTATAACCATCACTCATTTTAATTTGCACCTTACCAATAATTTCTCCCTTTTTAAAAGGCGCATGTGTTTTACGTAAGGAAATTTCTTTCGCCGTTTCCTTTGGCTCACTGCCTTTTTCAAACACATAAACTAAATCTTTATCCGTTAACACATCTACTTTTTGCGGCTTTCCATTTTCAATTGGTATTGTTTTCATCTTAGTACCTGCTGCATATAATAAGCCTTGCTGATATTGTGAGAAACCATAATCTAGCATTTGCTTGATTTCCCCATTGCGAACTTTTGAACTAGGCTCTCCCATAACGACCGCTATTAATCGTAAATCTTTCTTTTTTGCGGTAATAGTGATACAGGACATCGCTTGTGAGGTGAAGCCTGATTTCAAGCCATCAACGCCAGGATATTGTTTTAATAATTTATTTGTATTTACCAACCAGAAAGCTTTTTCACTATCTTCGCGAATATAGGCATCATATGTTGAAGTGATTTTTAACAAATCATCTCCGCCTTCCTTAATTAAAGCTTTCCCAACAATTGCCATATCTTTAGCACAGGTATAATGCTGTGGATCATGTAAGCCAGTAGGATTCATGAAATGGGTGTTACAAAGATTTAATTTTTTGGCTTTTTCATTCATCATCTCAACGAAATGTTCAGCACTTCCTCCTACTTTTTCGGCCATGGCAACCATAGCATCGTTGGCTGAGGCAATACAAATACTTTTTATCATATCTTTTACACTCATGGTTTCATTTTCTTCCAAGAATACCTGACTGCCTCCCATGCTAGCAGCATATGCACTCGTAGTAACCTCATCTTTCCAATCCAGTTTACCATCGTGCAAAGATTCAAAAATAAGTAATAGACCCATCATTTTCGTCATACTAGCTGGATATAATTTCGCCTTTTCATTTTTAGCATAAATAACTTTCCCACTTGTATATTCCATTAAGTAGGCGGATTTCGCGTTCTGAGCAATTTGGGGATCGTTTTTTGTCGTTTGTTTTGTTTTCTCATCTGCATGTATACTTGTCAGCATCGTCATGCTCAACACTGCCACCATACAGCAAAGTATCATTTTTTTCATGGTATCAACCTCAATAAAGCCTATGTGAAAGAATAGAAAGATATACCTAAACCCCCTGCAGAAAATAAAAACCGCAAAATATGCGGTCATATAATAAAATTTCTTTTTAAAAGTCCCAAGATGTCAGCCATATGATACAGCCATTTGGGATAGAATGGATATTTGGGATGAATACCATCAAATTCAAACAATTCATCTTTCCATTCGATTAATGCTGTGTTGTCAATAAATCCTATACCCTCTTTTTCACACATCAATTGTAATAGACTATTACACGTTTTAAATACTTCCAGACCACCAATGCGTTCTAATTGACATTGTCCCATAGGAATTAAAGAGTTGACATATAATGTTGTTTCCGGCAATTCTTCCTTTAATGTATGGATATGCTTACGATACAAGGTAATAAAAGAAGTAAAATTATCCCGAAAATGTAGGATATCATTTTTTCCATACTCCAAAATAATCATTTCCGGAGCCATACAAATGGCCCGCTGAATATCCCCCTCAATCATATCCACACAGCGCCCTCGCTTCGCTATAACATTTTTCTTTCGTAATAATCGATAATCCAGAATTGACTCTGCTAATGAATCCCCTAAGATGATGACATTTTCATAATAAGGCAACATCGCATAAATGGCCTTATTTCGTTTTTTTTCTGAAAGATAATTTACATATGTTTTTTCTTTTTTTGCAGTTGTTGTTTCATTCATGCCACCATTCACCTCAATTCTCCCTAACAACGTACCTTGAACTATATAGTACTGCTTAAATTATATAATATATAGTTGAATTTTCAAGCAATTTGTAGATTTTTGACCGTAAAAAGCAATTATATATAAAAAACATAACAAGAATTCTAAAAACAAATGGTTATATTTTTACCAAATAAATTCTTTTTGTTGTATGATATACTGTTGTTATAATTTAACAAAGCAATATAAAAACAGATGCTTACTAACATCTGCCTTTCACATAATATAAAATATCGTAATGTCTACTGCCGTTTTGGAGTTATGAGTATCATATTATTCTAAATAGTATTTCAAAATAAGGTGTCTTATTGGAACGCTTTTTGACAAGCAGCAATTGCCATATCTGCCATTTGCAAGCGTATTGCGAAAACCTGATGCATGATTTCATTCATCTTATGAAAATGTCGTTTTCGTAGATGCTCACAATAAAGTGGTTGCAGGGCTTTAATTTCATTAATCATCTCCTGTTTATCAGCCATGATACAAGCTATCAAATTCCAATTCATAGGTTTATTCAGCTCTTCATAAATTACCCGCAGGCAATCATTTTCTTCTGTGAAAAGAAGCTGGAAGTATTCATCGAATGTAAACACATCCAATTCACCTATTTTATCAGCTAATGATTGACAACGTTCTTTATTAAATTGATTTTGTACATGCGGAAATATAAAACCAGCAAATAAATCCAACAGCTGCAAACTATGGCGATAATGCTGTAACCCATTCAACATATGATCATCTGCACTCTTCATGAAATCTTTAATCGTTTGATCATCGAGTTGAATACGACTGCCAATGCCGTTTATTGTATTGACAATATGAAATTCATTCAGTTTTTTGACCGCTTTACGGCTTGTCCGCTCACTGACTTCATACAGTGTCGCAAGCTTTGCCAAAGATGGCAATAAATCCCCATTATGATAAATACCTGTTTTGATATCGTTCATGATGTCCGTTACTACACGTGTGTATAAATATTCTTGTGAGCGATTGCTGACCCAACTGAATTTCGCCTTTTCCTTTATCGTCATCCCCTGAGTCAAACGTTTGGTATAACTTAAAGTAATATTCTTTATTCCTTTACATAATGCATAGATTAATTTACGAAGCATGAAATCATTTCCCTTTAATACAAAACGCAGAGCTATCGTAAAGGTTTTCTTCATAGCATCAAAATTGTTTGTTAATTTTTTATGCTCTTCTTCGTTTTGAACAAGCGGTAAAGTAAGAGAATTCATTAATGTTAAAAACAAATCATTTAATATCGGATTATCTAAAAAAGATAATACATAAAGATAAAGATCATATAGGTACTCATAGACGTCAATTTCATTCACCAACTGACGTTGTGATAACGCAATGACCTTTTCTTCTAATCCCTTTATTTGTTCTTTGCTTGCATTACGCATACAAATAACACTAATATCCGGCATGATCCATTCTATTACCGTGAAAACATCATAAATCATTTGATAAGAGTCTAGCATAGTCTGGCGATATTGTACATTGTTATCAAAATCATTAATATCAAACAACACTTTAGCCGGGCTGCCTTTTTCAAGCACAACATAACCATGACTTTGCAGTTTTTGTAATGCTGTGCGCATGGTATTACGCCCAACACCATACGCTTTACATAAGGTGTTTAAAGATGGAAGTTCTTCATTATAACGATATTTTCCATTATGAATCGTATGCAAAATCATGCGGTAAACATACTCATATAATGTCTTTTCTTGTTCCATCTCTACACCTCTTTCCATATATTTCTAATTGTTATAACATATAGTAATATATACCACTCATTTCTATAAAAAGCAACACAGAAACATAACATAAAATAAAAATTACATATTCTGTAAACACATATTTGCGATTACTGCCTTTTCTTTCGTTTTATATTGCTTTCACATGGTATTCCTTACTACCTTTTGTCGTATAACTATATATAATTTTTTAGTAATGTATGGTTGAACATTTGATAGTTTCTAAACATGTGTATGTCGATTGATAATAAGTCTTGCATCAAACTTGAAAATGAAGAAAACTTAAAGTCTAGCATAGCACTGCTATGTATGCTTTGTCTTTTAGCATGAAAAAAAGATCATAAGTGATCTTTCTTACGTATGCATGTTTCTGTAATAATCATATCCAAACACACATCATGTGGTTCTATTGGTACTTTTTCAACCTGTTGACAGTCAAAAGCCACACCAATTTTAAGAGCCCTGCATTGTTTCAAATAACGATCATAATATCCTTTTCCATGTCCCAAACGATATAGATGTTCATCAAAGGCTACAATTGGCACGACGATCACATCCAGTTCATCAGCCAAAAGCACTTTTCCTTCGATTGGCTCTTGAATTCCATAAGCTCCTTTTTTCATTTTACAACCTTTATACCACATGCGAAAACACATGGAAGTATCGTGTAATACTACTGGAAGCCCATAGCTCTTTAGATGTACATCATCTATGCAAACTTCATTGCCATAACTACGATATAAGGCAATGGTACCTTTTAAATATGGTTCTAAGCGTTGGACAATGGCTTTACTTTTGCATGCTATCTCCCTTTGCGTCAAAGCATTACGACGAGCAAGAGCAAGCTTTCGCACAGTTTCTTTCATCATCCGATAGAATCACTCATATCCAGTTTTAACAGCTGGTTTAATTCAACTGCATATTCCATTGGTAATTCTCTGGTAAATGGTTCTAAAAAGCCCATTACAATCATCTCAGTTGCCTGTCCTCGTGATAAACCGCGGCTCATGAGGTAAAACAGCTGTTCCTCACTGATATTAGAAACCGTTGCCTCATGTTCAATCTGACTTGTCTTATTCTTTGAAACATTCGTTGGAATCGTATCACTGCGAGATTGTTTATCAAGAATTAAGGTATCACATTCCACTTTGCTTTTCGCCCGTTGTGCCTTTGGACCATGGAATACCAACCCGCGATAATTTACTTCACCGCCATTTCGTGATACGGATTTTGAAATAATGTTGCTATACGTATCTTCTGCCAGATGTATCATTTTCGCACCAGCATCCTGGATTTGCTTTTTCCCAGCTACAGCAATAGAAACACAAATTCCCTTTGCATATGGTTCCGCTAATATACAAGCAGGATATTTCATATTGACACCTGATCCGATATTGCCATCGATCCATTCCATACTGCCATTCGCAAAAACTTTTGCACGTTTTGTAACTAGATTGATAATATTATCACTCCAATTTTGAACAGTGGAATAGCGACATCTGGCATTTTTATGAACGAAAATTTCAACAACCGCCGCATGCAATGAATCTTTTGAATAAATCGGTGCTGTACAGCCTTCTACATAGTGTACATCTGCACCTTCATCTACAATGATCAGCGTACGTTCAAATTGCCCCATACGTTCGGTATTGATACGGAAGTAAGACTGTAGCGGCTTTTCTAAATGAACGCCCTTAGGCACATAAATAAAACTTCCTCCGCTCCAAACGCAACTATTCAAAGCTGCAAATTTATTATCGGTATACGGTACGAGCTTACCGAAATACTTTTTAAAAAGATCAGGGTGTTTTTTTAAAGCTGTATCCGTATCAAGAAAAATCACCCCTTTTCTCTCTACTTCCTCTAACATGTTATGATATACAGCTTCGGAATCATATTGTGTTGTCACTCCGGCTAAGAATTCCTTTTCTGCTTCTGGTATTCCCAGCTTGTCAAACGTTTCCTTAATCGTTTCTGGTACATCTTCCCAACGTTGCTCTGTTTTATCACTAGGCTTGATATAATATGTATATTCATCAAAATTCAGTCGCGAAAGTTCTGGTCCCCAATCCTGGATTGGCATTTCCATAAATTTAGCGAATGCTTGTAAACGATAATTCAGCATCCATTCTGGTTCTTGTTTAATACGAGATATTTCCCGTATTGTTTCCTCTGTTAATCCTTGTTTCGTTTTATAAAGGCTTATATCTTCATCATGAAAACCATATTTATAATCTTCACTAGGTATCTGCATATCACTCATTTTTTAGCCTCGCTTTCCTCAATCAGCTCTTCCATTGCTTTCCAGCCGATCGTAGCGCATTTGATGCGATTTGCTTGCTTTCCTACGTTATGAAAGGCAATCGCCTCCTGTAAAACATTTTCATCAAAATCTTTGCCATCAATCATCTGATAATAATTAGCAATTATTTTTTTTGCCTCATCGATGGTTTTCCCTTGTAAAAGCTCACTCATGATGGAAGTTGAGGAAGTTGAAATGGTGCATGCCACACCATCAAAACGTATATCCTCAATGATTCCATCTGTTATCTTGCTTTGCACATAAATATCATCGATACAAGATTCACTGGCCATATGTTTCTGTAGATAGCCATCCTCTTTCTTCAATTCATGATTTCTGGGATATTCGTAATGATCCATGATGATCGAACGTAGCATCATGGGATCGTTCATGAAATTATTCATCTTACTTCCTCCTGCTAGAAAAATACATCTAAACATGTTTCCATAGTTGCATTTGCGCATACAGCTAAGAAACGATCAATCTCTTCTTTGGTATTATAGAAATACAAACTGGCACGAATCGTCGCACTTGTCTGTAATACTTCATTTAATAATTTAGCACAATGTTGTCCGCTTCTTACGGCAATACCATTTGCATTAAAGAAGGTAGCCGCATCTTGTGCAAACACCCCTTTCACATTAAAGGTGATGATGCCGGTATCATTGTTTTCATTGTAAAGGATAATATTATCCATCTGTTTCAATCTGGCTACAGCATACGCATGCAATTGTTGTTCATAACGATGGATTTCTTTCATCCCAATTGCCTGCAAATAACGTATGGCTGCATGCAATCCAAAAATACCTTCGATTGGTTGTGTACCACTTTCAAATTTATAGGGGGCATCCTTTAACTGGATATTTCCACAAACATCAAAACGTGCATTACTGTCACCGCCCAACAGCATTGGTTCCATTTGCGCAAGTAATGCTTTCTTGCCATATAGGATACCAACACCAGTAGGTCCACACATCTTATGCGCAGAAAACGCCAGAAAATCACAATCCATATCTTTAACATCGATTGGCATATGAGGCGCACTTTGTGCAGCATCAACAACAACGATAGCTCCATAACGATGGGCCAGGGCGCAAATTTCCTTCATTGGTGCGATATAGCCAAGTACATTGCCAATATGTGCTAATGCAATAACCTTGACACGCTCATTCATCATTTGTTCCAGCATGTCCATATCGATGCGTCCATCTTCTTGTAAAGGGATGTAGGCTAAGCTAGCATGACATTTGGTAGCCACACGCATCCACGGCAATACACAAGAGGCATGCTCTGCCTCACTGCTTAAAACGATGTCGCCTTCTTGCAGCAAACGTTCTCCAATACCGTAAGCCACCATGTTTAAGCCAGCTGTAGCACCTGATGTGTAGACAATTTCTTCACTTTCCGCATGTAAGAAAGCTGCCACATCTTCTCTTGTCTGCTGATATTCCTGATCTACAAAATAACTGAGATCATAATCTCCACGGTGTGCATTGGCACCATACTCTTCATAATATTTAACAACAGCATCAATCACAGCACGTGGTTTTAACGTCGTTGCTCCATTATCTAAATAAATTAATGGATGTTGTTGCATCATTTTTCCTTGCAACATTGGAAAATCCTGACGGATGTTTTCTACATTAAGCATGCAATCCCACCCTCTTTTCGATTTCATTTTTCATTTCATCATGATATGTCGCATCATCAAACAAATCACTGATAGGCATTAAATAGCCGACTGTCAAAAGACCTAATGCTTGTGAACGGCTTAATCCGCGTGATTGTAAATAATATAATTGATTTTCATCCGGTTGCCCAAGCGTCGTCGCATGACTTGCCTTTACATCATTTTCATCAATGTAAAGCACAGGCACAACTTCACTGTTGTGATGATCACTCAAAGTCAAAACGCGTGTTGTCTGATGCGATTCGCTGGCATGTGCACCCTTAACGATCTTACCAATAGCTTCCATGCGATAATTACCTTCATCTTCGACGATCGCATAATGCTCCATTTGACTTTTCGTATGTGCTACCTCATGATGACATTTCACATAAAAGTCTTTTTGTTCTTTGGCAATACAAGCGCTGCGCACCATTACCTGCGCACCACTTTCCATCAATTGTACATCCAGTCTAATCTGTGATGCCCCATCCTCAATTTCCCAATAGGCGATTGTTAATATTGCATCTTTATGTAAAACAGCCTGCTGATTCAACATATTCTTTTGCTGTTTTACATTCTTCATCAAGATCGTAAGGGAAGCTCCTTCTTCTAATTCAATACAAGAGGTTCTTAATGCCTCTATACCACCATATGGAATTGCCAGTTTTACGTTCAGGTGTTTGTCTACATGAAGATTAAATTGTGTTTCGTTATCATCAAGCGTTATCACCTGAAAGCCAGATGTTGATACATGCAGTTCCATATTAAACACCTTTGGTTCCTGCAGCACATTGCTGCAACAACGCAACTTTTTTCTTTTCTTCCTTTACGACCTGCACATGATATTCCTTTTCAATCCAGTCATAACCTTCTTGATCGATTTTTTCTATTAACTCACTGCCACCGCTGACCACAATAGCACCATCCACTAAAACATGGGCGTGTGTTGGCTTTAATAAATCCAAAAAGCGTGCATAATGACTTACTACGACCAATCCCATGCCTTGTTCGATTTGCATTTCATGGATCATTTTAGCTACCAATTTCAATGCATCGACATCTAAGCCTGAATCTATTTCATCAAGCATTGCAATTGATGGTTTCAACATCTTCATCTGAACAATCTCATTACGTTTCTTTTCACCACCAGAAAACCCTTCATTTAAGAAACGATGTGCCAAATCCGGTTTCATTTCCATTTCTTTTACTGTTTTTTCCATTTCACGGATAAACGTGAATAAAGGAATCGGACGTTCTCTTCTTGCATTCATTGCCGCTCTTAAAAAATCAGAATTCGTAACACCGCTAACCTCACTTGGATATTGCATACCTAAAAAAAGTCCAGCTTTACTACGTTCATCTACTTCCATGGCTAAGACATCCTGACCATCTAACGTAATACTACCACGTGTTACATGGTATTTGGGATTTCCCATAATGGCAGCTAACAATGTACTTTTTCCATTCCCATTTGGACCCATCAACGCATGTGTTTCATGCTCATGTATTTCCAAATTTACACCTTTTAATATCTGTTTTCCATCCACATCTACATGCAGATCATCTATTTTTAAACAACTCATGTATATCATCCTTTCAAACAGTATTATCATACCAAATTTTCTTTTGATTCACAATTGTAACGATTATAAAGTCTTATGCAATGTGAACGATAAGTGAAGGTTTATGGGAAATTGTCGTAATCCTTTTGAAAAAATTGCAATTTATCTCCATATTTATTATAATAAAACAGTATGAGTTTAGGAGGACCTATATGATAGACACATTAAAGAAGCAATGGTTCGTTGTATTGATTGCACTTATTTTCATCGGATTTACCGTATTTATCATCTATGATACAAATAAGGGCAAGCTCCCTGGTAAAAGCGAAAATGGTAAAGATGTCATTGCAACGATCAATGGAAAAAGTATTTCAGCTGATGATCTGTATGATTCCATGTACAAATCAAACGGTGGTAATACCCTTTTATATCTGCGTTTCCAAGCAGCTGTTATTGATGAAAGCGTCAAATCTACAGATGAAATTGAAAAAACTGCAGATCAATTAAAAGAGTATTTGAACAGCAATGCGCAAAATCAGGCGAGCAGTTCTGGTCAGAGCGCTGAAGAGTATTTGAAAACAGAATTAGCAAAATATGGATTCCAAGAAGATGAATTAGATTATTTCTGTAACGTACAAGCAAAAATGTCAAAAATGCAGAAAGACTACATCGACAAACATATGGAGGAATTATTTACACCGCTCTATGAGAAAAACAAGGGACGTACGGTTTCTCATATCTTAGTGAAAATGAAAGATGCTAACAATCCTACTGAGGAAGAGATGAAAACCGTCAAAGCAATTGAAAAAGATTTAAAGACCATGAGTTTTGCCGAAGTCGCTAAGAAATATAAGGATAAAGGCGACACATCAAGTGCTGAAAAAGGCGGCTATCTTGGATACATGGACTCTACAACAGGCTTTGTAGACAGCTTTAAGAAACAGGCGTTGAAGATGAAAAAAGGTGAAGTTAGCAATTGGGTCAAAGAAAGTAATGACAATTACAATGGTTGGCATATGATCAAGGTAGAAGAAACCGATAAAGATGCTATCCTAAAGGATAAAAAAGCAAAAGACTCCATCTATAGCGCTATTGAAAACGCAAATAGTGATTTAGCAAGCAAATACATCAGTGAAGCCATGAAGAAATTAGATGTAACATATGGTAATGATGATATCAAAAAAGACATCCAGGCATCCCTGGAAAGCAAATAAGGAGGCATGGAAATGAAAAAAGCAGGACTTATCGTATGTGCATTCGCCATGCTGGCAACTCTTACAGGATGTAAGGATGCCGTTGCGGATATATCGAATGGCAGTGAAAAATTAGTAAGCGTTGGCGATACGACAATAACTAAAGATAAATTGTATAATCTGCTAAAAGGCAGCAATGGTGGCAGTGCTACAATAGAATTAGTACAAAATAAAATATATGAAAAAGAAGGTATCAAGCTTAGCGAAGATATGAAAAAAGAGGCCAAAAAGACATTGGCATCCACGAAAAAAACGTTTGGCGGCGAAGAAGCCTTTCTAAATGCTATTAAAAGTTATGGATTCAACAGTGAAGAAGAATATTTAGAAAAAGCGAGCTACCCTTCTTTATTAAACAAAGAATTATTAAAGAAATATGCAAAAGACAATCAAAAAACATTATTTGAAAAATACCATCCGGTAAAAGCGAATGTGATTCAGATAGAAAAGCAAGAAAATGCCGAAAAAGCACTTGCTGCCTTAAAAAAAGGCGATAGTGCGAAAACAGTAGCTAAAAAATATGGCAAGACAGGAACCTATGATGGAAGTGAAAAAATCTACTTCAGCGGATCTGGACTTCCTGATGTTGTTTTCAGTAAAATTACTGCAACATCCAGTAAGGGACTTATCAAAGAAGTGATTGAAGATACAGAAGGTAAAACCTATTATCTTGTCAATTTAACAAATATTGATCCTAGTAGTTTTGCTGATGAAGCAAATGACGCTTTAGTTGCTGGTGTTAGTGATTTATCAAACACCATGATGGAACATTATTTGAAGAAGTATAACTTTACAATCTATGATATTGATATCTTAAATCAGATTAAGAGCACAAACGAAAGCTATATTACCCAGAAATAAGAGCGTTGCCGCTCTTTTTCTTTTATCTGAATTCTGTTATAATGACGTTACAGAAAGGATGATCATAAGATGTGTATTTTTTGTAAGATTGCCGCAAAGGAAATTCCCTCCTATTGCCTTTATGAAGATGATGAGGTCATGGCTTTTTTAGATATCTCACAAGTAACCAAGGGCCATACTCTGGTAATTCCTAAGCAACATTATGATAACTTTTTAGAATGTGACAGTAAAACCTTGAAACACATGATGGAAGTTGCTCAAAAGCTGGCTAATAGAATATGTAAAACATTGCAAGCAGAAGGAATGAACATTCTTAGTAATGTAAATGAAGTGGCTGGACAAAGCGTTCCGCATTTCCATATCCATTTAATTCCACGTTATTCAAAGGAAGATGCTTGTGTCATTCAATTTCATGAAAGTGAAAAACAAGATCTAGAGGCTTTGGCTGAACTCTTAAAGACTGTATGACTTTGTTATCACGATAGCACTTAATAAAGGTATAAAAAAGGATCCATTAATTGTGAAATGAATCCTTTTTTTATTACGCTTCGTATCATGCCATTCCATATAAGAAGCTATCCATGGTCATTGTTATTTGTCATCGGTATACACAGGTAAATCTAAAAATGTTATATGGAATTGTTTCCCATATTTATTCTGAATGACTTTTTCAAACACTTTTTGATTTGTTAAATCTTTTGTACCACTATAAATCAGTTTTTCACCATAGATATTTTCCTCACGTAACATGAAAGAGGTATTAATTTCATTATATGTAATCATATAATAAATCGTACTTTCCTTCTCTTCTAGCTTTTCACCTTTTGCGGAAACATTGACCTGACCTTTTGCCGTTATGGCATAAATATCTAAGATTCGGTCTTTATTACTTTTCTTGTTTGCATCCATAAAAATACGATACATTAATTTTTGCTCTTGTAGTTCTGGTTTCGAATTAATGTAGAAATCAGTGAAATCTTCATTTAAAATCTGTTCCATATTCTTTTTTAAATAACTGGTTCCTCTTTGATTGATTTCTTTCAAAAAAGCTGGTTGCAATTCATCGACACTGCTTAAACGTTCCGGTAAATTTTCTACTGTTATCTTTCGTATCGTATGAATGGGATGAATATGGTATTGATCCGCCAAATCTTCATCATAGGTGCTGCTTATCAAAAGCGTATCGCCATTTTGCAAATTCTTCTTAGGTGAAACCTTATACGCAACGGAATCCATAAATTCTTGTTTCCGTTGATTGTAATCCGTAATACTATTAAAAACCTTAACACTGGCAGAACCACTTTCTCCATCATATACAATAGAAATGTCCTTTGTTAAATCAACATCAACTGTTCTAAAAAACAACATATAACAAGTCGCATACAAGCTGATGATAATTGCCAGCATACAGATTGAGGTAATGGTTTTACTTTTCATTGCCTCTTTTCCAGGCGGTTTAAAGTGTGTGCTCATACACTCATCCTTTCTGTTGACTTCCTATTTAGTATACCATTTTTTATGAATCGTTACCATGCTTTCTTCTTACGTATTTCTTACTTATTACGTATCGCATATTTGATTTCTCCTTTATCAAGTCTCAACAAGACCATCTTTTTATATAATCATACGATGTTGATGAATATATGAAATAAAAGAATCCAACACTGCTATGATCAATCCTAAGCGTGTTGGATTTCTTCCCTTTTCTATTTACCTTCTTCATCTTTTAAACGTTGTACACATGCCTTCCTTACTTCATCATTCACAAATGCGGAAATATCTTGACCATAGCGTACCATTTCCCGAATGATGGTACTAGATACAAAAGATTGTGAAGGAGAAGCAAATAAAAGGATTGTTTCAATATCTTCAGCCATATGCTGATTGATACTAGCAATATCGCGTTCGTACTCATAATCCTTCACACTGCGAACACCGCGAATGATGGCAGAAGCTCCATGTTTTCTTGCATATTCTACCGTCAGACAGGTATCGTGATCAATGCGTACGTTCGCTAATTTCGCACAGGCTGCTTTCATAAACTGTAGGCGCTCTTCTAAAGTGAACGCAGAACGTTTTTCTGAATTCTCTAATATGACAACAATAACTTCATCAAACAAATGGCTAGCTCTGGTGATAATATCCAGATGTCCATTGGTGATTGGATCAAAGCTGCCGGGAAAAATGGCTTTTTTCATAATGGCCTCCATTCTTTCGCTACATGCGGGCACAAATTTTCTAAACACACTTACCACTAGTTGTTTTATAGTTTTTAGGAAAGAACACTATAGAGCATGTGGAAGTAAATGGTATTTCTTATTTGCTTAATTTAAATAAGTACCTTTGCCGTATTTTTAAGTTCCCCATTTTTATCAAGTTTTCACCCTTACCTCTTCTTATAATATGTAATACGCGTAATGCCATAGGTGGCATCTTTTACCTGCTCTAATGTTCCATAATACTCTTTAAAGGAATCCTCTTTAAGACTTTCGCAAACAACATCAGCTCCTGAAGAAAGCAGATCATGTTCCTCCAAGTAAGTTAAGATCCAATCAATCTGTTGTTTTTGATAAGGTGGATCTAGATAAACAAGATCAAATTTTCTTCCTTGTTCACTAGCAGCTGCTAGAGCTTTCTTGTAATCCATCTTCCATATTTCACAATTTTGCTGAATGCCTAATGTTTTAATATTCCGACGTATAGTCGCAATCGCCTTGCCATGAATATCACAAAGGATGGAATGGGATATGCCACGACTGATAGCTTCCAAAGACATATTTCCACTACCACCAAACAAATCCAGCATCTCACCACCATCAAAATATGGTCCAATTCTTGAGAATACTGCCTCTTTTACTTTATCTAAAGTAGGCCGTGTCGCATCCCCATCTACTGCCTCTATAACACGAGAACGAAATTTTCCTGCAACTATTCGCATTTTTTTCAACTCCTTATGTATAAACCAAAATTGGATGGGCATCATACTAGTGCAACCAAGTAAATGGTTGCTACCCCCCAATCTTTGTTTCTCCTCTTCCCTTTCTTAAAGAGTCCCTACCCCTTGGGGCTCTTTTTTTATCTACGCCTACTTTCACACTGCCCTGACGTCGAATGCGTGAGATGACCCCCTGAGATATTCCTATGGCACTCATGATAGACATCAAAGAACTACCGCCACTGGATATAAACAATAATGGTACACCAGTCAACGGTATCAATCCGCTGACACCACCGACATTCAAAACAAAATGTACAAAAATATACATGCCGGTACCAATCAAAATAATTTTATAGCCTTCACTTTGCGTATGAAAAGCATAATAGAATAAGCGTTGTAAAATAAGCAAGTAGCCGATTACTACGATACCTAATCCAAACACGCCTAATTCTTCTACAACGATAGAGAGGATGAAATCATTATCGGACTGTGTAAGATATCCATATTTTTGAATAGAGCTACCAAAACCTACACCTGTGATACCGCCTCTGGCGAAACCATATAAGCCATTAATCAATTGATACCCTACACCATGCGGATGTTGGAAAGGATCGATGGCGATATCCACACGACTACTTACATGTTTAAAAACAGGCAGTTTTGCTACCATCGTACTTCCGGTTTCACTCATAAGGAACAATGTACATACTGTGCCAACTATGAGTAACAGTTTTACCGTACGCTGTGCTTTTCTTAAACTGCGATGGGAAGGTATTAAAAAGCAGATTATCGTGATCATCGTCAATACCAACATCGTACCTAAATCACGCTGAAATAAAATTATCACAAAGAAAACAATAAAGAATATGACTGGAATGCGCACAATTGTCCAAAAATCATAGTTTTTGCGACCTGCCAATTCTACATACACAGCCATGATAACCACCATGAAGATTTTAGCAAATTCCGAAGGCTGCAAAGTGACCTCCATTCCAGGAATCGGAATTTGAATCCATGCTTTAGAACCAAACGTTTCTTTTGATACTAAAGTAAATGCCAATAAGCCTAATAGTATTAAACCAGCATAAAGATAAAGCTTCTTTGCCCTTGTCATCGTAAAGTTATTAGCAAAAAAAGTCATTAAGACATATGAGAATACCACAAAAGCCATCTGTTTGAGGATAACTTTCACCAGAACCAGTAAGCCACCGGCCTTTCCGGCATTCGTTGAAATGATCATTAAAGTACCAAAAGCAATTAGGATCAACACAGCTGCCTGCAGCGCCACATCAAATTTCTTTGGCATCTTTAAAGATACAATTATATTTTTTATCCGCAAGTGACATTCTCCTTTCTTTCATGTACTCTTAATGATATCATATTCTATATCATTTTTTAATATTTATTTAGCAAAACTCTTCCATTCTGAAAGAAAAGCGTATAAAATAAAGAACGAAAGAAAAGGAGTCTGTATATGAGCTTTAATTATGATAACATCGTTAAGGATAGTGATCCTATCGTTAGAGAAAAAAGCGTCACCGTACCAATTCCGATGCATGAAGAAGATAAAGAATTGTTAATGGACATGTTGCAATATGTTCGTGACTCACAAGACAGTGAACTGGCAGAAAAGCAGAACCTACGCCCAGCCGTCGGCATAGCGGCGATTCAATTAGGAATTCCTAAAAAAATGCTTGCTGTTGTTGTTCCTAAAGATGAAGAAGAAGATTATGAATTTGCTTTAGCAAATCCTAAGATTATTTCTGAATCAATTCAAAAAGCATATCTGAAAAACGGTGAAGGCTGTTTATCTGTAGAAGAAGAACATGAAGGCATCGTTCCTCGAGCTGCCCGCATTAAGGTCAAAGGCTTTGATTTATTACGTAATGAAGAAATCGTAATTTCAGCTAGCGGTTATCTCGCCATTGTATTACAACATGAAATGGATCATTTCAATGGTACTTTGTTTTATGATCATATCAATGTTACGAATCCTTGGCAGGAAATTCCAGACGCTAAGGTTATTGAATAAATGCTCATTAAGAGCATTTTTTATGCCCAAAACAGGTAGTTAAATGAAAAAAAGATACAGAAGCTGATTATTTTCGCTGATTTATGTTATAATAGAAAAAGATATAGGGTGCATATCAAATATAGTAAGAAAGGAGTTATTATGATAAATCATCATACAACAAATAAAAATCGTGCACCGAGAATCAGTCAGGATACAACGAATAAAGACAGTTATAATAAAATAAATACCGAACGAGGCGATACGCTAATTTATGCAATGGGCGGATTAGGCGAAGTCGGAAAAAATATGTACTGCTTTGAACACGAGAATGAAATCTTAATCATTGACTCTGGTGTTCGTTTTCCTGAGGACGATCTTCTCGGTGTCGATTATGTCATTCCAGATTATAACTATCTGGTGAAGAATAATCGTAAACGTAAAATATTAATTATCACGCATGGTCATGAGGATCATATTGGAGGAATTCCCTTCCTTTTAAAAAGTGTTGATATCGAAGCTATTTACGCACCGGCTTTTGCGGTAGCGTTAATCAATAAAAAATTAGAAGAACGTAAAATGCTAAGAGGCGTTAAAATCGTAGAAATCAATGATCGTAGTTCGGTCAAGATGCAACATTTCACATGTGGTTTCTTCAACACGACACATTCGATACCTGATTCTTTGGGTATTTTGATTAATACGCCAAATGGGCGTATTGTTGAAACTGGTGACTTTAAATTTGACTTGACACCGGTTGGCAGCAATGCTGATTATCAGGTCATGGCTTATATGGGACAGATTGGCGTAGACTTATTAATGAGTGATTCTACCAACTCTGGTGTAGCGGATTTTTCCATTTCTGAAAAGAAAGTGGCAGCAGAAATTTTAGATACCATGAAAAAAACGGATGGACGTTTAATTGTAGCAACCTTTGCTAGTAATGTCTATCGCGTTTCGCAAATCTTAGAAGCGGCTGTTGCTTGTGGACGTAAGGTCATTATCTTTGGACGTAGCATGGAGAATGTTGTAACCATTGGACGTAAAATGGGTAAGATCAAGGTTGGTGAAGAACACTTCTTAAAACCGGAACAGCTTTCTCATACACCAGCATCAAAGACATGTATCGTATGTACCGGCAGCCAAGGAGAACCACTTGCGGCATTGTCTCGTATTGCGAATGGAACACATCGTTTCATCAAACTGATTCCTGGTGATACCGTAATTTTCTCTTCTTCTCCGATACCTGGTAACGGAGCTAGTGTCAATCAGGTTGTTAACAAATTATTTAAAGCCGGGGCAAATGTCCTGACAAAATCAATTTTAGGTAATTTGCATACGACCGGCCATGCCTCACAGGAAGAGCAGAAATTGATGCTGCAGTTGATTAAGCCGAAATACTTCATGCCTGTCCATGGGGAATATAAAATGTTGAAACAGCACAAAGAAACAGCTATGGAGACTGGTATTCCTGAAGAAAATATCTTTACTTGTGCAAATGGGGATGTATTGATTTTGCGTAATCACCATGTATACGAAAGCAGCTTCCGTATTGCGGCTGATGATATTTATGTTGATGGCAATGATATCAGCGGTGTATCTACTGCCGTTTTAAAAGATCGTAAGATTTTGGCGGATAATGGATTAGTTGCAGCTATCATAGCGATTGATTCAAAAGAAAATAAAGTGTTATGCAAACCTGTTATTGTATCTCGTGGATTTGTCTTTATTAAAGATAGTCAGGGCTTATTGAAAGAAGCAGAAATGATTGTATACGATGCATTGAAGGAAAAAATGAAACAGCGTACAACCTTTTCTGATTTAAAGAATTGCGTGCGTTCTACTTTGGAACCGTTCTTATACAATAAGACACATCGTAATCCTATCGTTATTCCTGTTATCATTAATTCAAAAGCGGCTATGGCAGCCATGGCACAAGCTAGAGCCACACGCGTCAATCAACGAAAAACGCCACGAAAACCAACAACACATGAACCATCTTAACCGAAGGAAACCTTCGGTTTTTATTTTCTTATCCTCTTCTTTATGGTAAAATAAATGAGAATATGAGGTGTAAACAGCATGGTGAAAAAACTAGTAAAAATTGTTTCTGTATTATTACTTTTTGCCCTTCTAATTGCAGGTGTTTTCTTTTATTCTATCTACTATTCTGTGGATCATGTGAAGCTTGTAAATGAAACAATCAGTAGTACAAAAATCCCCACTTCAATGAATGATATTAAAATTGCTTTTATAAGCGATATCAAATATCATGGGTTTATGAAAAAAGAAAGACTTTCTACCATGATGGAAACCTTAGAAACCGCAGGGGCTGACATTGTTATCTTTGGCGGCGATGTCTTTACTTCCTTTGAAGAACAAAAACCCGATTCACAAACCGTGCGTGAAATTACTTCCCTGTTTCAAAATATTAAAGCTCCATTAGGTAAATTTGCTGTATTAGGAGATGAAGATCTAGTAAGCAAAGAAGCCAAGCAAAAAGTCACCACTATTCTTTATAACAGTGATTTTGAAATTATCACCAATAAGAAATTGCAAATTCGCAACGGCAGTAAAGATAGCATTACACTCATTGGCTTAGATTCCATGATCAATGGCAACCCAAATGTATCCAAGCCTTTTGATAACATTAGTTCTGATGAATTTAATATTATGGTAACGCATTGTCCTGATATCATTAATAATAATGAAATTAACACAAAGTATTTAGATATCATCCTCAGTGGTCATTCTCTCGGTGGTCAAATTTATTTGCCATTGATAGGAGCTTTACAGAAAAGTGAAGGTGCTGATACATATTCACATGGTAAATATAGCATCAATGAAACTAAGCTCTATGTTTCCAATGGTTTGGGGACTGTTAATATGGATATGCGTTTGTTTGCCAGACCACAAATTTTGATCTTTCGTTTGGTGCATGAAAATTAACATGCACCTTTTTACAAACATCACTTCTAAAAGGAGGTTCTTTCATGATTGAAATCACATTTACAGAAAGTGCCGGTGGCGGTTTAAAAATGGCTCATGCCCTTTTGCACAATCAGCAATCTTCTTCACAAACCACCTTGCCAACAGAAATCCCACCTTCTTTTCAAGCATATGTAGGGGAAAATGTGTTTTGTTTTTCCCTTATGTTAAGTGTTGGAAAGATTTCTGAAGAGCTGTTCTTTTCCCAACGTCAAGATATACTGCAGCAGCTTTATCATGATTTACCAAAAGATCTTCCTAGTGGAACACAAATGGCTAAGGATTGCATAGAACAAACCAAGCAGCAAATGACGATGTTAAAGAAACGCTTACAAGAAAAAGAAACAATCCGTATCTGGTACAGCCAAACACCGGATGATATTTGTGGATTTTATTGGTTTTGTCATCTATTACAGCAATGGCAGTTTTCAAATACTGTATATCTTCTGAAACTACCTGATTGGGAATATCATGATGGAGATCATGTTAATGTGAACCATCTTTGGAGTGAAGTTGCCCCAGAAGCCTTCTTCTCTTACCTTCCCCTTCAACAAGTTGCTCCCCCATCGCTGATTCAGTATTATGCACAATGCTGGCATACATTGCAAGAGGAAAATGGTAGTTTACGTGCCATCATCAATAATAACTTACTTACTGTTCCACTTACTTTTTATGATTTCCTCATCATAAAAACTTTTGCTAAATTTCATAAACCGGTTGTTGAAGCCTTTGTAATAGGAAAGCTTCTTAGCAAAGAAGCTGTTGGAATTCATGATGCTTTTTTACATGCACGCATTCAATTTCTCCTACAAAAAAAACTATTGAAATGCATTGAAAAAGCTGAAGATAAACCTTATTATGATAAACTTCTCCTTAGCGACTATCTGATGTAAGCATATTTCAGCTATGTACTAGTCTTTTGTTTACGCTAAATTCAACAGATAATTATGAAACATACATAAAATAGTACGAAATCATAAATTTATGGAAGTTACTATAAGAATCATATCACAGAAGGATGTCTAGCTGGCATAGTTTATCGTAAAGCCAGCGCCTGCACAAATATATTAAAGCATCCCTATTTCATGCAATAAGGAGAAGATTGCAATTGCTGAGAATCGAAAAAAATGATTTATAATGATACTAATTCCTTTTCCATGCATTTACTAATCCTCTTACATACTATGAATTCATTTTATCGTAAACATACATACAAAAAGAAAAAATCAGGCAGTGTTTTGCCTGATCTTTTTACTGTATCTACGCTTTGATTCTAATACTTTTTTGTCTATGCGCGTAATTGGGCATCAACATCATGTTTCAAAGTTTCCAGGATTTTATCAAAGATTTCATTGATTTCCTTATCCTTTAAGGTACGCTCATTTGACTGGAAGTTGATGGACAATGCTATTGATTTATGTCCTTCTTCTACATGTTCACCGGTATAAACATCAAAGACTTCTACGTTTTGAATGATGTTTTCTTTACCCAATTTACCATTTTTACGAATGCTGTTTAAGATATCCGCAACCTTTACATCTTCTTTAACAACCAATGCCAAATCGCGTGATACACTAGGATATTTGCTGACTTCGATAAATTTAACCTTACTTGCTTTATTGTTTAACAGCACTTCAAGATTTAATTCCATGCCATACACATCATCAATCGCATATTCTTTTGCCATTGCCGGATGAATTTCTCCAAAAATACCCAGTAATTCTTTACCCAAATATAACTCTGCACTGCGATATGGGTGGAAATGTTTCGTATCTAATTTATTTTCTTGAACACGAATACGATTATTACTAAAACCTAATGCTTCCAGCATGCTTTCAGCTAAGCCTTTTAACGTGTAGAAATCAACATCCACACTGAATTTCTGCCAACGGTTTTTCTGCAAAGCACCACTTGCCGCAACAGCTAAGCGTTCTTCTACATGATGATTGCCATACACATTACTGATTTCAAACAATGCTACATCATGCTGATTTCTTGCCTGATTATAAGCAATACATCCCAACAAGGATGGCAGTAAGCTGTTTCGTACATAACGGCGATCTTCACTCATTGGTGATGCCATTTCTACGATATCCTGACTGCATGGAAGGATAGCATCTTCGATATGTTTTTTACTTACCAAAGAGTAGCTGACAGCCTCATTATAACCAAGATTACTTAAGATATCGCGCACTCTTCTACGCATTCTTTGACGTTTATCTAAAGCCCCTAAAGTTGCTGGCATATATGGCAAAGTGCTAGGCAAACGATCATACCCTAAAATACGAATGATTTCTTCTGCAATATCTGCTTCCATACTGATATCGGTACGATAGCTAGGAATGCAGACATGAATGTTTTCCCCTTGTTTGCTAGGAGCAAAGTGCAAATCCTCTAATACTTGCATAACTTCTGCTTCGGCAAAGGTTGTACCTAGCAGTTTGTTGATGCTGTCCAGATTCACATCAAAGGCAACCGGTGTATAGTGATTATCCCCATACTGAACAGTTTCTTCCATACCATCCGCATCTGCATATTCACGTAATAAAGCAACTGCTCGATCCATTGCCTTGAAGGTTGCCATCGGTTCAATGCCTTTTTGGTAACGCACACTGGCATCGGTATTCAGATTCAAACGGCGTGCCGTATTACGGATTGCCACATGATGGAAGATGGCTGCTTCAATGATAATTCCACTTGTTGTATCTTCAATCTTAGAATCATCACCGCCCATAATACCAGCAATACCAATTGGTTTTCCTTCGGTGGTAATTACGATATCATCATCAGTTAAAGCATAATCAACACCATCTAACGCGGTATATGTGCATGCTTGATGATCTTTTACCGTGATTTCCTGAGCCGGAATCGCATTGATATCATAGAAATGCAAAGGCTGTCCAGTTTCTAACATGACGATATTGGAAATATCTACCACGTTATTGATCGATTTCATACCGGCTGCCATTAACAGCTCTTTCATCCATTTTGGTGAAGGTTTGATAGTCACATGATTGATAACCTTCCCTAAGAATAATGGACATTTTTCTGTTTCACTGGAAACTTTTAATTTCGTAGGTGTTCCTATATTAGCACTGCCTTCTTCATAGGGCAATGTCACTTCTTTATGTAAGATAGCCCCGGTTTCCAAAGCCATAGACCAAGCAGCCATACAATCGTTACGATTTGGTGTTAATCCAACATCCAAAATGGCATCATCCAAGCCTAGATATCCTAATGGATCTTCATTGCCAACAGGTGCATCTTCATCCAAGACCTCAATTCCGTTTTTACTTTCTTCACTCAGCATATGTGCATCAACACCAAGCTCCAATAAAGAACAGATCATGCCATTAGAGGCTTGTCCGCGAATCATACCGGCTTTGATTTCACCATCAGGTAACTTTGCCCCAACACGAGCAACGATGACCTTTTGTCCAGCGGCAACATTTGGTGCCCCACAAACAATTTGCTCACTTGTATCCCCTAGATCCACCTGACAAACATGCAAATGGTCACTATCTGGATGTGCTTCACAGCTCAATACCTTACCAATCACCAATTTACTGCCACTTGACATATGCGCAACGCCTTCAACTTCCAAGCCAGCATCGGTAATGCGTTCGGCCATTTCTTCTATCGTAATATCGGACAGATCCATGTACTGTCCTAACCATTTTTTACTTATTATCATGCCAACATCCTCCTACTCGAAACGATTAAATGTCTTCAAGAAGCGAAGATCATTTGTATAGAAATTACGTATATCCGTAATGCCATATTTCAGCATAGCTACACGTTCAATACCGACACCAAACGCAAAACCGCTGCATTTCTCAGGATCATACCCAGCCATACGTAGCACATTTGGATGCACCATGCCGGCACCTAAGATTTCAATCCAACCGGTTCCTTTACAAACCGGGCAGCCCTTGCCTCCACATACATGACAACTAACATCAACTTCCACGCTAGGTTCTGTAAACTGGAAATAGCTTGGACGGAAACGAATCGTACGGCTTTCACCGAACATTTTCTGTGCTAAGAATTCCAAGGTTCCCTTTAAATCAGATAAGGTGATGCCTTCTGCGACAACCAAACCTTCACACTGCATAAACTGATGAGAATGCGTTGCATCATCATCATCACGGCGATAGACCTTACCTGGGCAGATGACCTTGATTGGCAGATGGCAATTTTGTTTTGCATAGTATTCCAATTGGCGCATTTGTACGGCAGTCGTGTGGGTACGTAGCAATTCTTCTTCATTGATGTAGAAGGTATCCTGCATATCTCTGGCAGGGTGATCCTTTGGTATATTGGCACGTTCAAAGTTATAGAAGTCTTCTTCTACTTCCGGACCTTCAGCTACCGTATAGCCTAAACCAATAAACAAATCTTCAATTTCCTGCTGGATGAGCATCAAAGGATGTAAATTGCCCAGGTTCGGCTTTTGACCATCTAAAGTGATATCAATTTTTTCCTTTTCAATCTTTTCTTCCATTTCTTTGATTTCCAACACCTGCTTGCGTTCTTCTATCGCATCCGCAAACATTGTTTTGACCTCATTGACCTGTTGGCCAAAGGCAGGGCGTTCTTCCTTAGGAAGATCTTTCATTGATTTCATAACTTCCTGAATCGGACCTTTTTTACCAAGATACAATACACGTAATTCTTGCAGATCATGCAAACTTTCACAGGCTGCAATCTTAGCAAGGCCTTCTTCTTTGATACTTGTAAGCTTTTCCATACTTTCATTCCTTTCTGCTTATAAAAAAAGCCGCAAGCTACAGGAACCCATGCGTATGGGCGGTACCATCCTGTTTCATCTTGCGACACACTTACTTACAATACACAGATAACCGCTGTGTGATACGGGGGATCATTACTCCCACTCCTAGGTGAATTCATAAAGGCTTTTCACAAAAAGACTTTCAGCTGGTGTCTTTTCTCTCTGGGTGAAGGCATTTTACTACTAGTCCTCATCAACGTATTCTTTATTATTATAAAGAACTTATGCTGAAATTACAAGGGGAAAATCAGAAGAATCAGATGTGCAACAGCATTCACACTCATACACAACAGGATTCCTAATATTGTAGGAATCAGAAATGCCAGCCATGTCCATTTCCAGCTTTGCGTTTCTTTATGAATAGTCAATAATGTGGTAGCACATGGAAAATGCACAAGGGAGAACAGCAGCGTACAAATGGCAGTGATCCATGTCCAACCATGATCAACAAATAAACTCTTAAGTAAGGTCAGATTACTTAGATCATTCATAGAACCACTTGCCATATAAGCCATAATCATAATAGGTACGACAATCTCATTTGCTGGAAATCCTAATAAGAATGCTAATAGAATTACCCCATCCAATCCCATCAATTTCGCAAAAGGATCTAGAAAACCGGAGACATATGCTAAGATCGTAATTCCCTGCACCTCCACGTTGGCGAACAACCAAATGATGATGCCGGCTGGTAACGCCACACTGATGGCCCTTCCCAAAACAAATAAAGTACGATCAAAGATAGAACGAAGGATGACCTTACCAAACTGTGGGCGGCGATATGGCGGTAGTTCCAGAGAAAAACTAGAAGGTATACCCTTTAATAAGGTTTTCGATAAGACTTTTGATACCAAAAAGGTCAAAAAGATACCAAACAAGATGACAAGAGTCAGCAGGAGCGTAGCAAATAAACCATTCCACGGTGCTGCAAACATACCGGCAAAAAACATGGTGATAATACTGATAAGCGTAGGAAAACGTCCATTGCACGGCACAAAGACATTCGTCAAAATAGCAATCAAACGCTCTCTAGGGCTATCAATGATGCGAGCACCGCTAACCCCAACTGCATTACACCCAAAGCCCATTGCCATAGTCAATGCCTGTTTTCCACACGTACAAGCCTTTTGAAAAAAGCCATCCAGATTAAAGGCAATACGCGGAAGATAGCCAAAGTCTTCTAATAAGGTGAATAAGGGAAAGAAAATAGCCATAGGTGGCAACATGACGGCAATGACCCATCCTGCTGTCTTTACCATACCATCCACGAATAAACCTTCTAGCAGTTTTGCCACATGCAGCTGCTCACAAGCCTGATGTAGCCATGCTTCCAATTGAACAAAGAAGGCACTTAGATAAGCACTTGGAACATTGGCACCGGCAATTGTGATCCAAAAAATCAATGCCAATAACACGATCATACACAAAAAGCCCCACACCTTATGCGTAACGATACGATCCATACGCATATCCTTTTCTAAATAGGATCCATCCTCAATCTTGACACACTGATCACAGATCATCTTCGCTTTTTTTTGTAAGGCATTCACTATGATATCCTCAAATTGTTCATAGCAGCCACTTCTTTTTAGATGTTCCTGTTCCTGTCTGACCATAGTCTGAACTTCCTCTTTATTCGTCAAGACGGCATAAAATTTTTCGTCCTCTACTTGCGGATCAAGTAATTTTAATGCCAGAAAATGATGATTCCATCCAGGCGCATGAATAGTCTGTGCCAGTCTTTCGATTGCCTGTTGCAATTGTGCATCATAAGACAGTACACACCACTCACGCAGTGGTTTTTGAGCTGTTTTTTCAATGGCTTCCTTTAAGCTGCGAAATCCTTTTCCATTACGAGCACTCATGCCAACGACTTCAACCTGTAATAAGTTAGCTAATTTATCAAGATCCAGATGGATGTGTTTCTTTTCGGCTTCATCCATCAAATTAACAATTACTACAACACGATTCGTAATTTCCATGGTTTGTAAGACTAAATTCATATTGCGTTCTAACATCGTCGCATCACAAACGACCAGACAGACATCACATTTCTCAAAACAAACGAAATTGCGTGCTACCTCTTCCTCACTAGAATGTGCTAAAAGTGAATAAGTGCCAGGAAGATCGATCATTTCATGAATGCGATCATGATGTGTAAAAGTGCCACTAGCCAGTTCAACAGTTTTACCAGGCCAATTCCCCGTATGCTGTTTCATGCCTGTCAAACCATTAAACACTGTACTTTTTCCGACATTTGGATTTCCCAACAAGGCAATTGTATAGCCCTTTGTTTCTTTTTCATATAATTCATTAATTTCCTCATTCATCTGCATTAATTTCTCAAACAGCACGAAACTCCCCCTTTTCGCGAACTTCGATGTTCTTTTCATCGCTCGCACGCAAAGCAATCTTACCACCTTTTACAATATATGCCCGCATACCTTTGGAGGGTGAGGAAAGAATAGGTTCTACGATATTACCCACAACAAAGCCCAGATCCATCAGCCGGCGTTTCATATGTGCCTCATGATGTAATGCTATGATTTCCACCTGTGTAAGCAAAGGCACCTCCTGTAATGTCATCCTTAAACACCTCCTATGTTAGTATATTGAACCTGGTAAAAATAGCTGATGGCAAATACCTAGACATAGAATAAGATATGTACAAATGCAGCTAGGTTGTATAACTTAAGACAAAAACATAGAGAATTCGTATATAATAAAAAAGATATCTGCAAGAGATGTTTGCAAATATCTTATCGGTTTATAAATTAGTTAATTCCTCATCTAAACATTTTAGATCCTTACGAATAGTTAAGGCTTGCGGACATAGCGTTTCACACTTTCCACATTGTTGACAATGACTAGCTTTTTCTTCTTCCTTCATACTAGTATACGCATCTTTGGTTTTTTGTGCAAAGGCATATTTAGCATACTCATTCCACAATTTGAAATTTTTAGGAATATCTACACCGAAAGGGCAAGGCATACAATAACTACATCCGGTACAGCCATTGCGGGTACGCTCTTTGATCTTCTTCGCTGCTCTTTCAACCAACTGACGTTCTTCCTCTTGCAATGGTGTGAATTGCTCGAAGGTGGAAAGATTATCCAAGACCTGTTCCATGCTAGACATGCCACTTAAGACAACCTTCACATTTGGTTTGCTGGCAACCCAACGCAATGCCCAAGAAGAAATGCTTTTTTCTGGAGCGTATGCCTTCATTTCGGCAGCGATATCTTCTGGCAAATAAGATAATGAACCACCCTTGATTGGTTCCATAATGACCATTGGAATCCCTAGCTGCTCAGCTAAAGCATAGCCACGATCTCCGGCCTGTACATCTGTATCTACATAATTATATTGAATCTGACAAAAATCCCAAGCACGATAAGTTAGAATTTCTTCAAAGACCTCATAACTATCATGAAAAGAAAAACCAAAATTGCGAATCTTTCCTGCTTGCTTTAATTCCTCACAATAGCTCACAATACCTAATTGTTTTGCCTTTTCCCATTTTGCTTTGTCTAAGGCATGTAACAAATAAAAATCAACATAGTCTACATCTAAACGCGCAAGCTGTTTCTCAAACATTACCTTTGCATCATCTAAAGAAGTAAGATCCCATAAAGGAAGTTTGGTTGTCAGGTAAAAACTATCACGTGGATATTTTTTCAGCACCCTGCCCACAAAAGGTTCACTATCACCATGATGGTAAGGAAAAGCCGTATCAATATACGTCACTCCATGGGCAATGGCTGTATCCAACATTTTCGTTGCTTGTTTCTCATCAATGCTGCCATCCTTGTTCGTTGGAAAACGCATACAGCCAAATCCTAATAAAGATGGTGTATATCCATGTTTCATCTCTCTATATTCCATGTGAAAATACCTCCTACTTTTTTTATCATTATACTATGAAATTTTAAAAGAAAACAGGACTATTTCATCCTGTTGTCAATTCCTTTAGGTCAAATGGTGTCATTTGGTATACATAATTCAGCCAGTTGCGATAAAGCAAATTGGCATGGGCACGCCATTTAAAAAGCGGCTCTTTGCTAGGATCATCTTCAGGAAAATAATTATATGGAATCTGAATTTCTTTGCCCTGGTTCAGATCACGGAAATACTCCTGTGCTAAGGTATCCTTTCCATATTCTAAATGCCCCATAATGAAGATACGGCGAAAATCACGTGTAGCAATAATATTAGAGCCTGTTGTATTAGAGCGTGATAAAACTTCCAGTTCCTTGACCTCTGCTAAAGCTTCTTCATCAATCGCTGTATGGCGAGAATGCGGTGTCATATGTACCTCATCAAAGCCATTGGTCAAAAAGTTATATTCATCACACAAGAGCTGCGGGAAGATACCAAATACTTTATGTGGAAGTAAATGCTTTTGGATCCCATAATGATAATATAAGCCTGCCTGCGCACCCCAACAGATATGCACGGTGGAATAAACATGGGATTTGCTCCATTCCATGATCGTACAAAGCTCTTGCCAATAATCCACATCTTCATATTCTAAATGTTCTACCGGTGCTCCGGTAATAATAAGACCATCGTAATGGTTCTCCTTCAACATGGAAAAATCATCATAAAATTTCAATAAATGATCGGCACTGGTATTCTTAGAAACATGGTTGCTGACCTTCATAAAGTCAATATCTACCTGTAAAGGTGATTTACTGATCAAACGCAAGATCTGCGTTTCTGTTTCAATCTTTTTCGGCATCAGATTTAAAATAGCAATGCGCAATGGACGAATATCTTGTTTTCGGGCAACATCCTCTTCTAAGGCAAAGATTTTTTCACTTTCCAAAATCTCCTTAGCAGGCAATCCATTTAGTATATTAATTGGCATACCAAATCACCCTAAATTTGCGCAAAGGCTTGTTTCAGATCATCTAAGATATCTTCCACATTTTCAATACCGCATGATAAACGTATCAAGCCTGGGGTAATACCGCAATTTACCAACTGTTCATCACTTAACTGACGATGTGTTGAGCTTGCCGGATGCAAGACACAGGTACGAATATCGGCTACATGGACTTCCAAAGAAGCGAGTTGTAAATGATCGATAAAGGCAGCGGCGCGCTCCCTTCCCCCTTTAATGGAAAAGGAAATAACTCCACAACAGCCATTTGGCAGATATTTCTGTGCCAAAGTATAGTATTTAGAACTTTTTAAGCCTGGATAGTTTACAAATTCAACAGCTTCCTGACTTTCTAAATATGCAGCCACTTTCTGGGCATTTGCACAATGACGCTCCATGCGCAAAGCCAGTGTTTCTAAGCCTAGGTTTAATAGGAAAGCAGAATGGGCAGCTGGATAGCAACCTAAATCACGCATCAGCTGTACGCGTGCTTTGGTAATATAAGCAGCCTTACCAAAGCTTTCGGTATAAACAATACCATGATAAGATTCATCCGGTGTGCTTAAGCCAGGAAATTTTCCATTATCCCAAGGAAAGTTCCCACTATCTACGATCACACCGCCTACCTGCAAGGCATGTCCATCCATATATTTTGTCGTTGAATGGATTACGATATCGGCACCCCATGCAAATGGACGGCACAAAATCGGTGTAGCAAATGTATTATCAATTAATAAAGGTACATCATGGGCATGTGCTAGTTTGGCAAACTTTTCAATGTCCAACACATTCATGGCCGGATTCGCCATGATCTCACCAAAAACGGCCTTGGTATTCGGACGAAAAGCAGCTTCAATTTCGGCTGGCTGTGCATCCGGGTCAACAAAGGTAACTTCAATGCCAAACTTCTTCAAAGTAATGGCAAATAAATTCACCGTTCCGCCATAAATCGTTGAAGAAGAAATCACATGATCTCCGCTTTCCAACAAATTCATCAAAGCTATGAAAGAAGCACTCTGTCCACTTGTTGTACATAGTGCACCGATACCGCCTTCCAATGCGGCAATCTTTTTTTCTACTGCATCTACAGTAGGATTGGAAATACGTGAATACATATGCCCTTCTGCTGTTAGATCAAATAATTGTCCTACAAAATCAGTTGAATCATATTTATATGTCGTACTTTGATAAATGGGCAATACACGTGGTTCCCCATTCTTTGGTTCATACCCTGCATGTAAGCATTTTGTTTCTATTTTCATAAACGCTCCTCCAATTTTCATATGTTTAATTTTACTATCATTTCTTTCATTATTCAATCTATTTTTATTTCACTCCTACACAGGTTCTTCCTTTGATCTGATCCAATACCCGCATGACCTCCATACTGGCTGCCTGTGACATTAGCGGACTTTCCAATAGTCCTTGTTCCATGCAATCTACAGCATGTTCGATTTCCGGTGTAAAATCACTCTCCATACAAACTTGAATCTTCTCTTGCCCATCCTCTTTCACAAGAAGTGCCTCGGTGTTCTTCCAAAAATTCTCACAAACGATATAGCCGTTATCTCCATATAAAAACCCCTTATTTTCAACTGTCATATTCCAACAGCTGCGAATACTAGCCATGATGCCATTTTCATATTGTAATAAGCATTGCATAAAATCATCATACCCTTTTTGCGTAAGATGGACCATATCTTTGCAGGATACAAGCCTGCTATTGGCAAAAAAGTTTGCATAAACCAATGGGTATACACCGACATCATAACTACAGCCCCCATCCTCTTGACGATAGCCCCAAAAATCATCCGGCATATTTTCCTTACCAAGATCATAACCATAACTTGCCTCAATATAGCGCAATTGCCCGATTGCTCCATCCTGTATCATTTGTTGAATGGTCTGATTTAAAGGAGTAAAAATCGTTTTTTCTGCCTCCATTAAAAAACATCCTTGTTTTTTCGCAAAGGTAAAACACTCCACTACTTGCTCATGATTAGCAACAAATGGTTTTTCACATACTACATGCTTATGATGCTGTAAGCATGCCATGATATGTGTATAATGCAAATAATTAGGGGTACAGATATACACCATATCTACCTGAGGATCATGCAGCAATTCCTCATAGCTCCCATAGGCTTTGGGGCAAGGATGTTGTTTTTGAAAATCTTGAGCGTGTGCGATATTTCGCGATGCTACCGCATATAGCTGTGCATTGTGTGCATAGGCAATCCCCTTTGCAACACGATGTGAAATCTTTCCTAATCCCATGATACCGATATTTTTCATAGACGTTACCTTCCTTTTCCTTTATTGTAACGCAAGGAGATACAACTCGTAAAGAAGTCATTTTCATATGTTTGATTCTTTGTTATAATGAAAAAAAAGGAGGCTTTTAAAATGGAATATGAAATCAAAGGCGGGCAATTACCGGTTGTTGTTTGTCATTTACAAAAAGATGAAAAAGTATTTACCGAATCCGGTGGCATGTGCTGGATGGATGATGGATTTGAAATGTATGCGAATACACGTGGTGGTTTACTAAAAGGATTAGGCCGAGCTATGGCTGGTGAATCCATTTTCTTAACAACCTATACTGCCGGCAACGATAATAGTGAAATTGCCTTTGGCTCTAGTTTCCCCGGTAAGATCTTACCCATTACCTTATGTGATGGAGAATGCATCATCATTCAGAAAACAGCCTTTCTAGCTGCGGAAGACAGTGTCACCTTGCAACCATTCTTCCGTAAACGTTTAGGAGCCGGTTTCTTTGGCGGAGAAGGTTTTATCCTACAAAAACTGATAGGACCGGGAACCGCCTTCTTAGAAATTGATGGCGATATTGTGGAGAAAGAGTTACAACCAGGACAGCTGTTAAAGATCGATCAAGGCTATATCGCGATGTTTGAAGAGCATGTAGATTTTGATATCACAACAGTAAAAGGTTTAAAAAATAAGTTTTTAAGTGGTGAAGGTTTCTTCTTGGCAACCTGTAAAGGTCCGGGCAAAGTATGGTTACAAACCATGCCATTCTCAGTCTTAGCTGATCGTATCATCGATATTGTACCACATCAATAAAACAATGCTTCCTTTCAAAGCCATCTATCCTGATGGCTTTTTCTTTTGCGAATATAGATGGTTCTTTTTTACAAAAAGGTATTGTCAAATTCACAAAAATATTGTATATTATTAACGCAATCAAGATGCGGGTGTAGTTCAATGGTAGAACTTCAGCCTTCCAAGCTGACTACGTGAGTTCGATTCTCATCACCCGCTCCATTAAGAACGATAAGCGATGATTCCTATCATCGTTTTTATTTTCTACTTTCATCATATTTCTTTTGCTTCATCGATTTCATCATAGTATTTTACCCTTATTTGCGATACAATAGGCATGGTGATAAAGATGAAAAGAAAACAGACTTGGTTTTATATAGGCGTTGGTGTTGTCCTATTGTTACTAATCTATATGATTGGTGTAGGTGCCAATGGGAAAGCTTTGGCTGCCCGCCAAAAAGTTTTTACCTTTCATAAAGGTGAAGTCTTGCCAAAGAAAGCAACTTATTATGTAAAAGGCATCACCAATCCCAAAAAAGTAGAAATGGACATGTCCCAAGTCAACACAGATAAAACCGGCAACTATATCCTACATATCAAACAATCTTCACATACCTATGATGTAAAGATTCAAATCATTGCATGAGAAAACACCGATAAAGGTTAGCTTCACCGGTGTCTTTTTTTATTAACGCAACATTGTTTTTGCTGCTACTGCTAATACTTTGGGATTTCTATTGTATGGTGTTACCGGACATATCTTCTTATCAATGCCTAACAACGTATACACAGCAATACGTGCTGCACGGACGCTGTATTCTTCAGTAAAGACCATATCCTCTGGAATCTCAACAAACTGAGAAATCATCGCAAAGTTTGTAGAACCTTCAGGCACAACCAGTGGACGATCAGATTTCGCACGTGGTTGGAATTGGGAATCAATGTATGGCATCATGCAAGGAATGACATTCACTACAGTTTCAAGAATATCCTTCGTATCCTTTTCAAAATGCAGATGTCCTAATAACTCAAGCAACAGTTCTTCTCCTGTACATTCCCGCATAGGTTTTTTAACATAATCTCCAATTGCCTTGGTATAGAGACCATAGCCCCAGAAAATCGTGGTATCCGCATCTTGTGCTTTAAAATGCGGTTGTGCGGCAACTACAATGCTCATCAGCCAGCTAGAGTCTTTAAATGTCATTAACGCTCCGCTGCCTGGGATATTCCCTGAGAATTGCTCAATCATCTTTAACAGCTTATTACCTTTCATCGTGACTGTGAAACTTTCCCAATTTGTTTCCTCAGGTTTGCCAAAGAATGGTGTTGGATCACCTAGTGAAGGTTTCTTTTCAGCAACCTTACGCCATAATTCTCCACTCATAGGGGCATCCGGGGTAAACGCTGGAGCGTGATGATAGTCGCCTAAAGTAGCATTATCAGTCATACAGCCATTGGTCATGATACAAATATCTTCTTCATTTAGATGAATGGTACGCTCTCTGCCATTTTCATTGAGATGAATGTCAGTAACTGTAATGGCATCCTCTTTAAAATCAATATCCTTCACAACTGCCTTGATGCTAAAATCAACACCAAAGCCATCCAAATATGCCTTTAAAGGAAGAATGACGGATTCATATTGGTTATATGGTGTACGTGTAACACCTTCTAAGGTTTCAATACGTGGGAATTCTAAGATCATGCGGTTCATGTAACGGCGGAATTCAAATGCGCTTGACCATTTCTGGAAAGCGAATGTTGTCTGCCACATATACCAGAAATTCGTTGTAAAAAAATGAGGACTGTTCGCAAACCATTCTTCAATGGTCACATTATCCAATTTTTCCTCAGGGGTTGCCAGAAGTTTTGTCATCAACACCCGATCAGTGTTGTTGAACTGCATGCTGGTAACATCCTGAATTACTCCATAGCGATCTATTAAACGTGCTTGTGCATGCGTAGGATGCAAATGATCAAAGTTTAAAATTTCTTCTGTAACGCTTTTCCCTTTCCAATCGAGAGATGGAATCGTTGAGAATAAATCCCAGAAATTTTCATAAGTTTCTTCATTCAACATTCTACCGCCACGACAAACAAAACCGTTTTGCATATTGCCGGCACCATCATTACTGCCGCCAAGGATCGGTAAACCTTCTATGATATGAATATTTTCTCCATGAAATCCACCATCCTGCAGTAAATAGGCAGCTGCTGCCATCGTTGCCAAACCTCCACCAATTAAGTAAGCTTGGCGCTCTCCTTCACGTCCTGATGAAACTTTACAACGAGCAGTTTCCCTATTTCTTTCTTGCATACGTTTTACAACGCCTGCGGCTACACCGGCGCCGGCTGCCACACTTGTTGCGATAATGAGTTTTTTTACATTTTCCTGTTTCATAATGATATTCCTCTCTTCTGTATGTTTATCTACAATTTAAGTATAGTCATTTCCATTTGGAAAGTATCTATACATATATGTTTTTTTGTATGATTTGTTTATGATACTTAAATATAGCAAGTTCAGAAATCACCAATATCTGCATAAGCTAATATTTTTGCTTTGTAACTGTTTTCAAGGAAGTTTGTGGATTTACCCCATACCATTTGTCCAGAAATTTCATAAAGTGGAAAGAAAGGAGGTTCTTCATGTGGCAAAAGTTATCGTTTATGATGTATATAGCGAAGCTTTAGAAGTTTTTGATTTGAGTGAAAATGACACTATGCCATATGTGTATGGTGATACCATGCGGGTAAGTGAGTTCCGTGGTTCTTCACGTTCTAATGTTTTATGGACGACGAATGCTGCCATGGAATCCTGGAACGCGACAAGACGATCTTATGGCGCTCCCATTCCCTTTCGTTATGCCTTTAAACGTATATGGGAAGGCGGGCATGGCAGACAGTCCCAGCATTATGCAGGGGTATCCTTTGATGTCGGTCAGGCATTGTCGCAAACACAGCGAAATCGGATATGGAATGTCGCAAAGAATCTAGGTGTTTGGGTATATGTAGAGCCTATTTCAATGACACCGACATGGGTTCATTTCGATAAACGTTATGGCACTCCTGCGTGCAGTGCTGGTTATCCTACCCTGCGACAAGGCAGTCGAGGTGTGTATGTGCTCATTTTACAAGATGCTTTAAATGCTTTAGGTTATAGCACACAAACATTGGATGGCGCCTTTGGAAGTAATACTCGCGCCGCTCTTATCGCTTACCAACGTAATAATGGATTAACAGCAGATGGCATAAGTGGTTGCGGAACATGGACACGTCTTGTGAATGAAGTAGTAGGTATTGGCAGAACACCTACAGTTATTGATCCTTAATAAAAGATTTTTTATCTTAGTATTTTTTCATGAGTAAAGGGCGATAACATCGCCTTTTTATAAATTATGAAAGCATTTAATTATAGAATAAAACGCAAAACTACTCGTCTAAACCAAGATAGTATTTTAATGTCAATAACTTTTTGCATTCTATATTTAACAAGTAGCCTTATCCAGCCTATTGCATTTTACATTAATCGAACGTTTAGATATAACATCTTCCCATTATATTTAAAATGTGGTTATTCTAGATGTGACACTTACTTTTTACTAATTTCTTTATATCCTCTACATGGACCTCACTTAACACACGGTAATGTATCCAACCACCATCTCCACAGGCATATTTTTGATCAATATAGGCTTGTGTATATGATTCTACCTTATCATAAATGGATTCAAATTGTTGATTCGTAAGACGAATCATTACAGTAAAGGCATCTTTTTCAGGAAAAATATTACAAATCAACTTGTTCTTTTTCCGAAATGCAATTCCCCATCCATAATGATTTCCATAAGGAAAAACGATATCATAGGTTATATCAGAATATTGCATTAACCATGAATGCAATATTGTGAATAAGGAAGATGCTTCTCCACAATATGCTTTCATTGCTTCTATAGTAGGTTTATTTTGTTTTTCTAGCATTCTTTCATACATAAAATCAGTTCCTTTATCATTTTTATATTATCCCTGCATTCATAATTATAAAAAGCACATGATTTCTCACATGCCTAAATACTGACGTAATTCTTTTGCATCATCACTATATTTCTCCGCAATATCCAACCCAATTTTCTGTGTACGCACAAGCTTAGCTAACGCAAAATTCAATGTCTGCATGCCATCTTTTGCCCCTGTTTGAATCTGCGAATTGATCTGATGTACCTTATTATCACGAATCATACTGCTAATCGCATCATTTCCAACCATAATTTCCAAAGCAGCTACTCTGCCTTTTCCATCTAGTGTTGGAAGTAATTGCTGTGTGATTACCGCACGTAAGATTCCTGATATCTGCATACGGATCTGTTCCTGTTTATGAGGAGGAAACACATCAATGATACGATCAATTGTTTTAGCTGCACCAATCGTATGTAAGGTGGAAAATACTAAATGTCCAGTTTCCGCCAAAGTAACTACTGCTGCTATCGTTTCATAATCACGCATTTCTCCAACTAAAATAACATCCGGATCTTCACGCATTGCACTGCGTAATGCCGTATCAAAGGAATCAACATCACGTCCGATTTCACGTTGATGAATCAAAGCTTTCGAGCGTTCATATAAATACTCTACTGGATCCTCAATCGTTAAGATATGACAATCTCTACGCTCATTGATATACTGCATGATAGCTGCCAATGTGGTAGATTTCCCACTTCCGGTAGGACCTGTCACTAGTACTAAACCACGTGGTTCCATTGCTAACTTCTTAAGAACATCCGGCAGCATCAATTCCTCTAAAGAACGAATACGATTATCAATGATACGTATAGCCGCTGCTAACTTATCCTGTTGTCGATATACATTTACACGTTGACGTTCATGCTTTTGATCAACATACGTAAAGTCAATATCTTTTCCCTGTTTCAACTGTTCCATTTGCAAATCATTCAACATGGATAAGATCATTTCTGTTGTTTGTGCATTATCAAACTGTTTAGGAAATTCAATCAGCTTTCCATTTTTACGAATCATTGCCGGACCATCTACATTCAAATGTAAATCACTGCATCCATTCTCACGCGCATATTGCAAAGCTTCTTCAAGTAATTGATTCATAAAGCCTCCTAATCAGAGTATACACTGATTTTACGTAATTCATCAATCGTTGTTAAACCATCTTTCACAAGCTGTATTGTTTCTTCACGCAGCGTTCTTAAATTTTGACTTTTTTTCACATAAGCATAAATATCATCAATATCTTTATGACTGGATATCATACGTCGCATTTCTTTATCAATCAAAATAATTTCATGCACTGCGGTTCTGCCTTTATACCCTGTCTGGTTGCATTGATGACATCCTGCTCCACGATACATATATTCGACATCTTCACCAAGTTCTTCACGTTCAAGCGCCGTTGTTCGTATCTTTTCTTTACAATGTGGACAGATTGTTCTAACCAAACGCTGTGAAACACTACCAATTAAAGAATTGGCTACCATATACGGCTCTACCCCCATATCCTGCAAACGAACAATCGTACTAATTGCATCATTGGTATGTAAAGAGCTTAATACCAAGTGTCCGGTGATTGCTGCTCTGACAGATATAGAAGCGGTTTCTCCATCACGTGTTTCACCAACCATGATAATATCGGGATCCTGTCGCAATAATGCACGCAATCCCTTTTCAAAGGTCAAGCCTGCCGCATTATTAATCTGCATCTGATTGACACGTTCAATGTTTTTCTCCACAGGATCTTCGATCGTTGAAATATTTACCTGACGTTTTGCCAAAGTTTCCAAAATCATATATAACGTCGTTGTTTTCCCGCTTCCGGTAGGCCCGGTTAAGTATATGATACCATGCGGCATTTCCATCATCTTGCGCATCTTTTGATAATTTTCTAAATTCATACCATATTGAGTATCATTCAGAATTGGCGTATTGCTATTTAAAAAACGTAAAACGGCCTTTTCTCCATACACTGTAGGAATGACAGATACACGAAGGTTCATCTTCGTACCTTCTAAGGTCGTAACAAAATGACCATCCTGAGGAACACGTTTTTCAGCAATATCCATATTTGCCATGATCTTGATACGCACAATAAGAGATTGATGTAGATTCTTTGCCAGCTGAACATAATCAATGATCATTCCATCAATACGCATACGTACCATGGTTTTATCTTCAAATGGTTCAATATGAATATCACTTGCATTTGCATTATACCCTCTTGTCAGCAAAGAGCTAAACAGTTTAACAACCGGTGTATCATCTTCTTCAGAATTAAATAATTCACTTTCATCAAATTCAAAAGAAACAACATTTTCATTTGCCACACTGGCAGCTTCACGTGCCTTGATTTCCGCATAATAATAATCAATCGCTCGTAGAATTTCTTTCTTTTCACTTAAGCATATAGCAAGATTCATACCTGTAACTAATCGTACATCTTCAATGCCATAGAAATTCAATGGATCACTGGTAACCACCGTTAAGCGTCCATTATTCTCAGAAATCGCAATCAGATCATACTTTAATGCTAAAGTCTTTGGAATCTTTGCTACGGCATCGACTTCGATTTCTACATTGTTCATATCAACCAATGGTTCATTTAACTTATCACTCAATGCTTTTAACATCTGTTTTTCGCTGATAAAGCCTAAATCAATCAAATGCTGACCTAAACGTTTTGATCGATCTTTCTTCTGCTCGGCAAGTGCTGTTTGAAGTTGTTCTTCAGAGATATAACCATATTCTTTTAATACTTCACCTATTGGTATATTTTTCATAAGAGTGCGTCCTCCTTATTATTTATGATATTGTTATCTTCTTATACTAGAAGAAAAGTAAAGAACAGGAAATTGAAAAGAATTACCACCAAGTTGTTCTACATGCTGGAGCGCTGATAGTATCATTATTTATGTCAATTAACTCCCATCCAGCTTGTCCTTTTGCAACCATATCTTTAGGATGTTCTCCAGTACTTACCCAGGCGATATTCACACGGTAATAGTTTCCATCAACATCTTTAACAATATCTCCCTCAAAATAAGAACTATATTCATCAAAATCCTCACTTATTTTTTTCCAGTAATTACGACTATTTGCATTTGATCCAGGAGGATCTTTTTGTAAATGACCCCAATTTAATTCCACATGATATATAAAACGATATATTTGACCCTCATAGTACACATATTCACCTGGATAAATCCATTGTCCACCTTCCCATTCTAGAAGTTTACTTGAGCAACGTTCATATTCACCCGCTACCGTTTTACTACTGTTATCTGTAGGAGTATCTTCTTCAATTTTACATGTTTTCCGTGGAATATCTTCATATTTAATATACTTCCAAGTTGCATTATCATTGGGTCCACCTGTCGGAGCATATGGTGTCCCTTTTTCAGTTGGAGAATAATCTCTAATCTTGATATAATAATAACCACCATTCGCAGGGTATTTCACTACATCACCTTTTTCATAAGCACTAAAAGTTTGCCATACGCTCGGTATACTAGCATAAATAATACTTTTCCATGCCCCATCGTCATTATGATTAGGATCACTCTGTGAGTTATTTATATCTACTATAGCCCTATACCAACTGCCAGAGCCCTGAGGAAACTCAACAAAAGTACCTTTTTTAAAATTCTTACCTTTACTCCAAGTATCAGTATTAGAGTCATTTTTACAAGCGATTTCCCCTCCAACAGTTCCATCATAATCTGTATCATCCGGTTCTTCTTCACCACCGCCACTAGATTCTTTATTTTCAAATTCACCATTGCGGTAATAAATAATATGGTCTGTCAAATTTTTTGTTTCCGCCTGTAAAGGATTTGCATTTTTATTATGTTCCATATTCAAAAGTTCTAATGTTGTTGAAGTTTTATATACTTCTTTTTTCTCGCTATCGTTATTCTTATAATAAATGAATTTCAAATCAAGTCGATTTTCATTAAAACCCTTAGCACTTATTTCTAATATTCGTCTATTATAAAAATCATCATTATATGCTTCACTATCTGTTGCGTCAACATGACCGAGCATTAATCTACCATCTTTGACATAAAGCCATTTCCAATCATTTCCCTCAGGTCTTTCTTCATTACTTTTTAAAACCTTTACATCACTTGCATATAACAGCTGATCTCTTACGAAATCCGCCAATAGATCTAAAGATTGTTTATCCGCATCTGTTGTGGCAGCTTTATTAAAATACCCTAGAGAGTTCAAAATTAAAGAACCAGCAATCATCATAACTAAAGAAGAAATAAGCAAAGTCACAATGATTTCCATTAAAGTAAAGCCTTTATTATTAAGTTTTTTTGACTTCATAGTTATTTCTCCTTCCTAACGTCATCACGAATTTACTGAAATCCAACAATCATCAATATTTTCACCATCATAGTTCTCATCAGGATCTAAGACATACCAACCTGAATTTTGTTTCTTCACTTCTTTATGTATAAAATCCTGAAAATCATCATACCTTTGTTCTGTTGCCCCATTTACAGATATATAAGTGTCATGATAATAAGCACCACTAAACATCTTATCATCATAAACAATCGCAACTGTAATATTGGAAGGCTTACAATACCATTTATTATCTAAATAATTATAAATAATTGAAATATTATCGACGTTTAATTCATAAGGAGAATATTCATAATATTTATTAGTTGTCGATAAATATATCAACTTTTCATTACTACAATTTGTTGATATCGTCTTATTTTCCCAAGCATAAAACGCATTTATATAAAATGGTTGGCTTTTATATTCAGAAGGCAATAGTTCATTTGGAAATGGTTGAATTTGATAAGTATCTTTTAAATTTTTAAAAACATGATCATTATAGCCATCTCTTTTACAAGTACTTTGATTTAATCCACAACTCTTTGTTTCACTATCATTTAATGTAGCATATAGATCATTTCCTATATTTACACTATCTTTATATACATCAAAATCCTTTAACGGAGTGGTGCTCTGTTTAATTTTAGTGATTGCTTTTAAAACGATATCTGCACCGTTTGTACCTGTATACTCATTATAGGTAGCTTGTACTTCTATATCATCAACACCATTATCAGCATGCAATATATAAGAGGCATCTTGATCTTTTTTATTCACCTTTACTTTATCTTTAACTTCTTGATTGCCTTCGATAAAGGAAAACATCTCATTGCTAGCTGTTTTAACTTTAGCAGCTTTGCCCATTCGTTGAATAACACCATTGAACACTGCCGCAATCGTTATAGAGGAAATAGACAGAATCAAGATAGCGACAATCATTTCAATTAATGTAACACCTTTATTGTTCATACCTATAACCTCCTTCTCATTTTAAGCTATTTATCTGCTATATTTTCTTCTACAAAGCTACTTATTAAATTATCATATATAATTCTTCTATTTTCGGGAGTCCCACTATTCAATTGTGCCATGCTAAGATAATCATTATTCCCCCATTGATTTACTCTAAAATACCAGTGTTGCGTAATTGGATCAAAAACTAAAATTGGTTTCCAATCAGAAACAGCACCACTTTCCGTTGCCGTTGCATAGATGAAACAGACAGGCTCGCCATCTACTACACCAAACATTACATGAGCATATAATTGCGAACCAGCTAATGATTTTGGCAAGTTAAACTCATCCATATTCAACTTTGGTGAAGAACCATTCATAAGCACTTGATAAATATAAATTCGTAATTTATCGTTATTAAATGTTAATCCATCTGTTACACTTATACCATGTTTCTTATACTCTTCTTGCATTGCCGCTTTATCACCATTCTTAAAATAAGTGAAAATTGTATCAATAGAATCATATGTATCCTTACCTGTTTGAATATTATATGGTAATTGAACTTCTTTACTGCCTTCATAATATTTAATCAATGTCCAATTTTTATTTGATTCAGTTACAAGTCTTTTTAAATCCGCACTTATGGTACATGTCTTACTAGCATAAGTTACAGTTCCACTAATCGTTAAAAAGACATATTCAACATCATCTACCGTTTTAGTAGAAACACTCAATGTCAATGATTTTAATTTACCTAATGCTTCTGGGAATGTATGTTTTCCATTCACCACGTCATTGATCGTCGTAGTCACACTATTTGTACCATCTGGAATTAACTTTATATAATCTGAATTTTTATTCAGAATATTTTCTGTAACATTTGTCACAACACTCTTAGCAGAAAGATAGGCCTGCCTTTCTATATTCTTTTCAACTGAGCGATTATAGTAAGAATATGCAATCGTCATTGAGGCTGCAATAACAATCTCAAGAACCATAACGACAACAATTGCCCATAATAAAGCTGAGCCTTTTTTATTGTCTTTCATATTCTCACCTCCTGCTTTATGACAGCATAAATAATTTAAAAGTTACCATCATGCTATTTGATTTTTCATCTTTTGAAACGACACTATTGTAATTCACGCTTGCCACTTTTAAAGATTTCATTTTATTCGCATCATTTATCATATTCTGCAAATTTAAGACAGTTCCATCTACGCTTAATGAAATGTTATACACTTTGAGGATGTTTTTCTTTTTTTCTTTTGTACCGTCCTCATTTTTATTTTCATCTTTTTTCTCAATGGCTTTTAAACTTTCCTTATAATTAAGAATTTCTTCTTCACTAACATCTGTAATACTCAAGCTTGTTGGTTCTAAATAATGATCTATAGCTAATTTCGTGATTATTTTATCAACATCTTCTTTTTTCAGATTGTCATAAAATTTTGCCTTTATCGCTTTTAACTCTTTGCTAGCCTCTTTTATTTCTTTATCAAGATCATCATATCGTGGAATAGATGCTTTTGTACTAATCAATTCCATTTCTGCAGTATCTTTTTTTGCTTGCAAATCCGTATGTTTTTCCATCGCTGGCATAATTAAATAAAAGAATCCACCTACAACGATGATGATACATAATAATATATACAACAATACTTTTTCACGTTTTGTTAATGTCTGTTTCATGTTTCATCACCTACTTCAATGTGCACAGAATAGTCGCAGTATAAACTTTCTGTGTTTCTGGTTGTTGTTTAATAGTTTCTTGTTGTTGTGTCTTATTCAAATTTTCTAAAAGTTCCATCAATGCCTGAGCATCGCTTACATTCTTATTCGTCTGTTTATTATCTGTAGCGTCTTGCTTTTTACTTACAGTATCATTGTTTGCAAGTATTTTTTCATTCTGTACATATCCAGAATAATTAACCGCCGCAAATAAATCGGTATTTTTTAACCTTCTCACAAATTGTTCCGTGGAGTTTACATTCGTGCCTTCAATTTGCAGGGTAACAATTTGCGATTCTCTTGTATAATTAAAGCTAGTAACAGTAATATCTACATCACTTGCCAATAAAATTTTATCAAAAGTATCCTGACTAAGTTCCGGATAGGATTGAATATCTTTTTTAAATTTTTTATAAGCAGCAATATCTCTTTTTACTGTTTGTAAGGAATTATAGCGTTCTAGGTTAGGATCATTCGCAATTTGTTCTTGTATTTTTGTAGTTTGTTGCTTTAAATCTTCTGTTTCATTTTCTAATTGATGATTTGATAACGTAAAGTAAATAAATAAAGCTAAAACTACGATCAGCATACCTGATGGTAATGCCGCATACTTTAAAGCCCCTGTATATTTAGGTGTTTCTTTTTTCTGCTTATAAGCAGAAAGCAAATCAATATCTTTCTTACTAAGCTTACTTGCCATTTCAGGTACACCTCACTTTCTAATCAGACATCCGACAGTAAATACATAATCGTGTAGCTGAAATGCCTTTTCTCTACTTTTACCTGTTATGTATATAATTTTTGAATTGGGAAATTCTTTTGCTTCAATATCAAGATTTTCCCTTATATTCTTAAATACCTTTTGTTCTTCTTCATCATCTAAGCCACAAAAATAAGCCGTTTCAATAGTATACTGACTCCGTTTCGATTTGCTGAATTGTATCAATTGTGAGATATTACTATTCATTTCCATAATAAATTCATAAGTTCCTCGATCAGAAAATAAACGTGTACGATTTGAAAAGGTATAATGGTTATTCTCAAATAAATAACTGGATACATTATTTCCATCAATAACAGATATCACATAGGTTTTATCCGCCATATCAACTAATTCATTTGTTAACTTTTGCAATGCGTTTACAGAAATATCAATCCCTTTTAAAGTGATTTCTGCATTTTCAAACAGTTCTATATAAGAAACTAACAGTTTTCGCTCAATCGCGCAACATAAAATTTCTCCACCTTTTCTGCCATCTTCATATTTGGGACGTAACACACAGTAATCATATACCAAATCTTCATAACTGCCTTCAATATCTGATAATTCATCTCTTGTGATTTGCAGCAATTCTTTCTTTTTTAAAATAGGTACATCTACATTTTTGGTAAGAATCTGTCCGCTGTCTATCAACAATCTGGCAGTCGTTATCCCATTACTTCTCATTTCCTTTAAGATTTCCAAAATAGGGGTATCATCCGTAATAACACCATTAATCATAGCACCTTCTGCTAACGGATATTCGCGGAAAGCATCCACTTTGATCATATCTTCTTTATCATTAGAGCCGCTGATTAGCTGTACTCCATGTGAAGATATATAAATAACATTTTCCTTTCCCATGCTACTTCCTCCCATCTTTATCCAATTGTTGGATTCTGATACATTTGATAGATTGGTAATAATACTGATAACATAACACATAATACGATAAGTGCTAAAAAGATAATCATAATTGGTTCTAGCATAGCAACCATTTTTTGTGTTGCCATTTCTGCCTCATAGTCAAAATCATCTGCTAATGATGATAGCATATCCTCTAGCTTACCGCTCTCTTCGCCAATATAGATGGAACTTGCTAATTTTGCATCAAAACCATCAATTTTTTGAATACTTTGAGATAAAGAAGTACCATTACGTACCATGCGAATAACTAGATCAAATTGTGATTCTATATATTTATTTCCAATATTATCTTTTACGATCATTAAGCCATTAATAATAGATATCCCACTTGTATATAAGGAACACATATTTCTGGCAAATCTTGATGTATAAATCGTTCCTAATAATTTACCTAATTTAGGAAATTTCAATTTCATTTGATCCACTTTGTATCGTATTTTTTCAACACGCAACATACCTGCAATCAAGGCCACCATACACAACACACCAATAAGCATCCAATACCAATAAGCAAGCATTGCTTCACTGATTGCATTTACAATTTTGGTGATCATAGGAAGTTTCATACCATTAAAGACCTTAGAGAAACTTGGAATGATAAAGGTGAATACTCCAATTACAACAAAAATCGTAACACATATCAGAATAATAGGATAAATCATCGCATTACGTACTTTACCTTTTATTCGATTATCTTTTTCATATTGTAAAGCCATCGTCATCGCAACACGTTCCATTTGACCGCTGGTTTCACCAGTTCGATACATATTAATCATTAATTCTGGAAAAGCTTTTCCTTGCTCTTCCATAGCATATGATAATGTCATACCCTGTTGCAGCTTTCGATAGATATCTGTATAAATAGCTTTGATTTTAGGATTTTTTTGTCTCTGCACTAAGATTGAAATCGCACGTATTAAACTTACTCCAGAGCCTATCATCGTTCCTAATTGACGTGAGAAATCTGATAATTCCTTCAATTTTAGCTTATAAGTGTTTTTTTCAATATTCGTAACATCTTTACATTCTATTAAAAATTTGCCGTCACTACGCAGAAAAGCGGCAAGCTCTTTACGATCATTTGCCTCCATCTTGCCGGTTATTTTTTTTGCATCCATATCTTTTGCAGTATATTTAAACGTAGCCATGATCGTCACCTCGTTTATTTTAAACCAAACATAGATAAATACGTATGTATGATAAATTCACTATACATTAATGATACCACAATTCCAAAGCATAAATAAGGACCAAACGCAATATGTGCGCCTTTTTGTGTTTTTTTAGTTATCAATAACCAGCTTGCATAACAGCCACAAGTTAAAACACCAATAAATGCTCCTAAAAGTATGCCTTTCCATCCAATCATAAAACCTGAAACAGCCAATAATTTAATATCCCCACCGCCAAAGCAATCAGGAATCATTAAAGTTAAAAGATACATTGGTAAGGATACGATAAAAAAGCCAATACCTCTTTCAAGCAACGTGATTTCAGGATGTAAAATAGTCATCAGAACAGCCGGTACTACCAATGCGATAATAAGACCGTTTGGAATAGTCATCGTATCAAAATCAATCATTGTTATTGCCAAAAAAATCATGATAACAGAGAAGATGATAAGGGTATCCCATGTGAATTGATAACGATGAAAGCAAAAGATTGCTACACCACCACCAAGAAATTCTATGATCGTATCTCGCATGGGAATTTTAACACCACAATAACGACATTTCCCTTTCAAAAGGAGATAACTGAAAATAGGAAATAAATCATACCACGCTAATGTATGATGACAATTGGGGCAATATGATCTACCCTTTGCCACAGACAAACCTTGAGGTACGCGCCAAATCACGACGTTGATAAAGCTGGCAATACATATACCGATTAAGAATGCATATACGTAAAATATGATAAGTATCTTTTCCAACTTTATCCCTTCCTTTCTATAAAGTGAAAGCCTCTATTTACCATAGAGGCTTTGAAAAAGCATTTTTTATTCTGTAGGCATTGGATGAGTGTCATCAACCGGAACAAATTCAGCTTGTTTGTTTGCAGTGATAGAAATGTATTTACTAGTGATATCTTTTACGGCAAAATCACATTTCTCAATTTTCACATTGCCCTTTGTTCCACTCAAAGTACATTTTGAGACATTGATATCAGATTCGGAAGCTAAAATCCCCGCATCTGCTTGAATTTTTGCAGCTGTCAAATCATAATCTCCAACTGGTTCATCTTTTCCGTTTTTATTGGTCACAATGCCTTGAGCACCAATATAATATGCTCTAGCGTCAGATAAATACCTCTGCTCTTTTGCCTTATTGACATATCCCAATACACTAGGTACTGCAATAGCAATCAGAATTCCCATAATTACCAATACTACAATGATTTCAATCAGCGTAAAACCTTTCTTGTTTCTTTTTAAACTCTTCATTTTAAACATCTCCTTTATTTATGATGTCAATGTGACATACATCTTCTTTACTATCTTATCATAAGAGAATAGAAATTGGAAATTTTTTTCTAACTTTTTCTTTTTATCAACGGAAAAGGATAATTTCCTTAATAATTCCATTTGTTTTGTAAGAATAGCATGTTAATTTATGCAGTTTGTATAAGATTGATTTATACTATAATAACAAAAAGTTATCATTTATTTATTTTTAAAGGTATACATGCAGATAGCTGCTGCTACAGCTACATTCAGTGATTCAAAAGTATCCATTTCGATATATACATTTTGATCTGTTTGGCATAATATTTCTTCCCGGACGCCTTTTCCTTCATTCCCCATGATAAGTGCATGACGTTTTTTTGGATGAACTTGTGATAAAGGAATTGCTTCATGTAATGAAGTTCCATAAATTTTATATCCCTTTTCTTTAAGCTCTTCTATCGCAGTAAGTAATTCTGTACGAATAATATTTAGATGAAAAAGTGCTCCTTGTGTAGATCGAATAACCTTTTCATTATATACATCTACTGAATTTTTAGATAGCAATATTGTTTGATAGGAAAAAGATAAGGCAGTGCGTAAAATCGTACCAAGATTTCCGGGATCTTGAACACCATCCAGAATGATGATCTTATCTGATGTAAGTGCTTGCTGCTCAGGAAAATGACAAACCGCCATTACCCAACTTCCTGATACACTATCAGTTAATTTTTTTAAAATTTCTCTTGTAACATAGTATACGGGATATTGTTCATAAGGTATGTTTTTCCCTTGTTCAACAAGAATACATTCAATAAGGCCAGCCGTATGCGCTTCTTGCAGTAAATGCTCACCCTCAATCAAAAACTTTTGATCTGCATCTCGATACTTTTTTTCTTTGTATTTTGCCCACTGTTTGATTTTCGTATTTGTCAATGATGTTATTTCCATAGTTTTCTGTCCTCATTCTTCTAATTTCATTTGCTAGTTTTTAATATCTAAAATCTGTTAAGCCTCTGAATAACTTGTGCCTTTTCATAAAGGCTTAAATCATTCAGATAAACATCATGTTTCGGATGTTTATTGCCATGAATACTTTTTATCTATTTTAACATAAAAATGTCAAAATCGTATAAAAATAATGATTCCTCTAGAACAACCCAAAGAACTGTAAAAAAAAAGGCTGTTTATCATAATTGACAAACAACCTTATCGATTATTCTAAAACCGCAGCACAGCGTTCACATAAACCATCTTCAGCATTTGATTCCGTGATATTCCAGCATCTTGGGCATACTTTCCCTTCACATTTTTCAACAGCAATTTGACAAACCTCATATGCTTTTAACTCATCTACGGAAAAGCTTACTCTTGAAACAATTAACCATTGATTAAATTTATTACCGCAATATTCTTCAATCAAAGCGCGGTCTTCATCATTTACATTGATTATTACATGTGCTTCCAAAGATTTACCAATGATCTTTTCTGCACGTGCTTCTTCCAATGCTTTAAAGACATCTGCACGAATCAGCATTAAACGTGCTACTTTTTCTTTAATTTCATCAGCATTTTCAAAAATCGGTACTACCGGGAACGCACCCAAATGAATGCTTTCCTCTTCCGTATGGAAGAAATCATTAACTTCTTCTGCCGTATGTGTCAAAATTGGTGCCCATAAGCGCACTAACGTATCTACCGCATAATATAGAACTGTCTGTACCTGACGTCTTCTGTTGGAATCTTTCTTTTCAATATACAAGATATCTTTTGTATAATCCAGATAGTAAGCAGAGAATTCATTTGTCATCAAATTGGTCAGCATACTTGTCACATCAGCAAAACGATATTCTCCATATGCTTTTTTAACCTTTTCACAGACATCTGCCAACATGATTAACATATACTTATCCAAAGCAGGCAATGTATTAACATCTACCAGATCAGCCTTAGTAAAGTCGTTTTCGCCATCAATATTAGCCAACAAGAAACGGAAAGTATTACGTACCTTACGATAATTTTCACTGATTTGTTTTAATATCTCATCAGACATACTACAATCTCCCTGATAATCTACACTTGCCGCCCATAAACGTAAAATATCAGCTCCATATTTCTTTGTAATTTCTCCAGGTGCTACGGCATTCCATTGTGATTTGCTCATTTTCACACCTTTACCATCCATGACGAATCCATGGCTTAATACTTGTTTATATGGAGAATGTCCATGAACTGCCGTACCAATGATCAAAGAAGAGTTGAACCAACCACGATACTGATCGCTGCCTTCAAAATATAGATCAGCGGGATAACCTAAACCGCGTTCCACCATGGCGCCGGTATGCGAGCTTCCGGAATCAAACCAAACATCCATGGTATCCGTTTCTTTACGGAAAACACCATTTGGAGAACCAGGATGTGTATAACCTTCTGGCAATAAATCTTTTGCCTCTTTTTCAAACCAGATATTAGAGCCAAATTCCTTGAATAAACCCGCCACATGGTCAAATACTGTCTGATCCATAATAGGTGTATCATCTTCCGCATAGAAAATTGGAATTGGAACACCCCATGCACGTTGACGTGATATACACCAGTCACCACGATCTGCAATCATATTATGCATACGTTGCTGACCCCACTTCGGAATCCAATCTACATTGTCAATTTCTTTAAGCAACTGATCACGAATTTTATCAATAGAAGCGAACCACTGCGTAGTAGCACGGAAAATGATTGGTTTTTTGGTTCTCCAATCGTGTGGATATGAATGAGTAATGAATTCTAACTTCAATAAAGCCCCGATTTCATCAAGCTTTTGTGTTACTGTTTTATTAGCATCATCTACGTATTGTCCAGCTAACCATTCCCCGGCATCACTCATCATGCAGCCATGCTCATCAACATTGCAATAGGCTGGTAACCCATATTTCTGGCCAACAAAGAAGTCATCTGCACCAAAGCCTGGAGCTGTGTGTACACAACCGGTACCTGCATCAGCAGTAACATGATCACCTAAAATAATTAATGATTCACGATCATATAAAGGATGTTGGCAAGTGATCATTTCTAATTCACTACCCTTAAATGTCTTCAACAATTGCTTTTCTTGTAAACCGAACTTTTCCCATAGTGCATCTACTAATTCTTCTAATACGATCAGCTTACCTTTTTCACTATTCACAAGCGCATAAGTATAATCTTTATTCAAGCAAATTGCAAGGTTTGCTGGAATAGTCCAAGGCGTTGTTGTCCAGATGACAAAACTAGTATCAGTGTCTAAAATTCCTTTACCATCTTTTACTGGAAATTTCACAAAGATCGTAGGAGATTTAACATCTTTATATTCTATTTCAGCTTCTGCCAATGCCGTTTCACTGGATGGGCTCCAGTAAACCGGTTTTAACCCTTTATAAATCAAGCCATTCATTGCCATCTTACCAAAAATTTCAATTTGATGGGCTTCAAATTCTTTTGTTAAAGTGATATAAGGATGATCATAATCACCAACAACCCCCAAAGATAAAAAGCCGGCTTTTTGTTTTTCTACTTGTTCCATTGCATAGTTATAGCAAAGTTTACGGAAATCCGCCAATTCCATTTCTTTACGATTGTGTCCTAATTTCTGGATAGCCGTTTCAATAGGAAGACCATGCGTATCCCATCCTGGAATATAAGGCACTTTATAGCCATCCATAAATTTTGAACGGATGATAACATCCTTTAAAATTTTATTTAAGGCATGACCCAGATGGATGTCTCCGTTGGCATATGGAGGACCATCGTGTAAAACAAATGGTTCACAGCCTTCCCGTTTCTTTAACATCTTTTCATAAATGTTTTGTTCCTTCCAGCGTTTTTGAAATCCTGGTTCTTTGCTTGGAAGTTTTCCACGCATTTCAAACTTTGTTTTTGGCATCAATAATGTTTCTTTGTATTCCATATCATTTTCCTCCTAACATAAACAAAAAAAACACGCTTCCTTGTCTAAGGACGCGTGAACGTGGTACCACCTTAGTTCTATTTCTTATCAAAATAGCACTCAAACAGATAACGGCTGTAACCGTATCATCTTACTGTTTTCAGATGATAAGCTCCAAAGTGATTTTTCTTTTCGCTTCACACAGGACTTCCACCAACCGCCTGTTCTCTTTGCATCCACCGATAAGAAACATGTCTTTTTCTTCGCTTTTATAATTCTTTTTTTAATAAATCCATCTTTGGAATCGCCGGTGTTTCAAAATCGTCCAACGCTTCCTCAATCTTGTGCAGCTCTTCTTTCATACTGCTTTTCATATCATTAGCCTCATCACCCAAACGGGCAATTTCCATCAGAATACCTCGTGCCATCATCAATGCTTCTTTGATAATCGTATCTGCATTCTGATTCGCCGTGTCGACGATCATATTCGCCTCTTTCATTGCCATACGTGCCATTTCACTGGCAGCACTTTCCTTGATATGCAGATTGTCATTCAATTTCCGATACTCATTCTCAAGCACCTTTTTTTCCTGACGCAACATTTCAAGCTCACGATTTACACTTTCCAGTTTTTTCTGCAAGGCATCCATTTGGAGCTTTTGCGTCTGCATGTAATCATCGACCTGATAACGGTTGTAGCCGTTTTTCATCGTATCAAATATACGTTTGTCCATACCATCACCCTATCTACTGATACTTGCCCGCCAGAATCACCAAATGATCCTTTTTGGTCGTTTTCACAATTTCCTTGAAGTAAAAACGTCCATGTCCACGAATGGAAATAGCACTATTATTATTGCATAAATAGGAAGTTTCTTCAAGTATTACATGATTAACTTTTACAAGTCCTGCACGTATCAGCTCCTGCGCTTTCTTCCTTGAAATATTTGCAAAGCTTGATACAAGTACATCTAAACGTAGGCTCGATACGATTTTATGCTCATACCGTATTTTTGGCTCATAAGTGACTTCACCTTCATAACGTTTAAAATGCACATTGCTTCGTTTAATGCGTGTCAAATTACACACGATATAATTTTCGATTTCTTCATCTACAAAAATGATAAGTTCATTATCTTTTACAATTAAGTCACCGATTTTTTCCCGTTCAATACCAAGATTGAGAATTGCCCCTAAAACATCTGGATGTGCAAGCTTACCAAATTGCGGTGAATAAGTCGCCTTGAGAATCGTTATTTTTAAATCAGCCAGTTCATCTTCATAAGGTAAAAGTGCATAGCGACAACGTTCTGCACCTTGATAACCTCCGGATTTTCCATACGGTATCTGATGCCCTAAAATAGCATCGCAGATGTTACATTCATCAGGCGCAAAAAATGGAGTAACGACAATTCGACGGCGGCGTTCCATCAGATCTATCAGATCATAAATACGCTTTACGAATTTTTCATTACCCCTATAATGTTCAAAATGAATTGGCAATGCTAGTCCTCTTCACTGGCATCCAGATTAATTTCTCCGTGAACAGCAACATTTCTTGGAGCACACAGAATAACATTATGTCCAATCTTTTGAATGGTTCCATCCAGTGCGAAAATAACACCTGTTAAGAAATCGATGGTTCTTTGTGCATAATCTCTTTGCAGTTTATGTAAGTTAACGACCGCTGCTTTATTCTCTTTTAAACGTTTAGCGACTTCTTCTGCCTCATCAAATGAACGAGGTTCAAACAATACCATTTTTGTGTCGCCAGGCAAACGATTTATAGCTTTGGATTTTGGCTGTTCATATTCGGAAAGAGAAGGACTTTCTTCTTCCTGTTCCACTTCCAAAACATCATCTTCATCCATTGGTGCAATAAACTCTTTGAATTTCTGACCGATGCTCATGTAGCATACCTCCTATACATTACTTATATTTTAGCACAAATGTGCATTAAGAAAAAGTTTTTTGTGTAATTTAAGTGATTCTTCATAATTGGAATCTCATTTTCGTCATTCATTGACAAATTTCTACAGACAGAACTTAAAGCACCTAAAAAAGCTTACTATAAACTTAGGGTATTTAAGAAAAGCAGCTGCAGGATAGCAGCTGCTCTTTAATATTAATACATTCCGCCTTGTGGCATTGGTGGCATAGGCGCTTCTTTTTCTTTGATAGCAGCAACGCCTGCCTCTGTTGTTAAGAATAATGCAGAAATACTTGCAGCATTCAACAATGCACTTCTTGTTACTTTTGTTGGGTCAATAATACCTTCTTCAAACATATTCACCCACTTGCCGTATTTTGCATCAAAGCCCATATTCGCCTCAGCACCTTTCTGGTGTTCGACGATTTCTTCAGCGTTATAACCAGCATTTTCGGCAATCTGTGCAATAGGTGCTAATAACGCATCCATGACTACCTTAATACCTTTCTGTACATCGACGATATCTGATTTCAACTGATCTTTTAAAGCCACATAAGCTTCAACCAAAGCAGCACCACCGCCAATTACGATACCTTCTGCAACAGCAGCACGCGTTGCGTTCAATGCATCTTCAATACGCAGTTTCTTTTCTTTCAGTTCACTTTCTGTAGTTGCACCAACCTTAATGATAGCAACGCCATCGCTTAACTTACCTAAACGTTCTGCATAGCGTTTTTTATCATAATCGCTCTTACAGTTTTCCATCTGTGCGCGTACTTCAGCAATACGAGCTGTAATTTCATCTTTATTGCCATTTCCGCCAATCATTGTTGTATTATCTTTTGTAATAACTGCTTTCTTCACGCTACCTAATTCTTCCAATTTCATGTCTTTTAATTCCATGTTCAAATCTTTTGAATAGAATGTAGCACCTGTTAACACTGCAATATCTTTCAAAATTTCTTTCTGATTATCACCAAAACCAGGAGCTTTCGTAGCAACTACATTAAATGTACCACGCAGTTTATTGACAACCAAAGTAGAAGTTACTTCATTTTCAACATCATCTGCAATGATCAACAATGGTTTATTGGACTGCACTACCTGTTCTAATACTGGAAGCACTTCTTGCACATTATTGATTTTCTGGTCAGTTACCATAACAAAAGCATTTTCTAAGACTGCTTCCATTTTCTCATGATCACTTACCATATATGGAGAAACGTATCCTTTATCGTACTGCATACCTTCACTGATTTCTAATTCTGTATCAAATCCATTAGATTCATCAACAGAGATAACACCATTACGGCCAACTTTATCCATTGCTTTAGCAATGATTTCACCAACTTCTTTACTGCCGCTGGAAATAGCCGCAACACTGGCAATATCACTGTTTGTTTCTATTTTACGACTCTTATCTAGAATATGATTTGCCACTTCCTTGCTAGCATATTCAATACCTTCACGCATTAATACAGGATTTGCACCTTTTTCTACCTGACGCAAACCGTTGCTAATCATGCTTTGTGCTAAGATGGTTGCTGTTGTTGTACCATCACCAGCAGTATCGTTTGTTTTATTGGCTACTTCATAAACTAATTTCGCACCCATATTTTCAAACTTATCTTCTAATTCAATTTCTTTTGCAATAGAAACACCGTCATTTGTGATTAATGGTGATCCAAATTCTTTTTCTAAAACGACATTACGTCCTTTAGGACCTAAAGTTACACGTACTGCATCAGCCAGTGTATTCACACCTGCTAACATTGCATTTCTTGCATCTTTTGAAAAACGTACTTCTTTTGCCATGTTCATTACCTCCTGTTTGTTTTTATCTTACGCAATGACTGCTAAAATATCTTCATCTTCTACGATGATGAATTCTTCTTCATCTAATTTCACATCTGTACCAGAATATTCTTTGTATACAACCTTATCATCAACTTTAATTTCTGCTTCACTTTCTGGTCCAATCGCTACTACAGTAGCATAACTTGGTTTGTTTTTACTGTTATCTGTCAGGATAATTCCACTTGCCGTTTTTGTTTCCTTTTCGGCTTTTTCCTTCTTTAAAATCACGTTTTTGTGTAATGGCTTTAACATCTAAGATTCCTCCTTTAAGTTTTAGCACTCGCAGTTCATAACTGCTAACACCCTATATTATACTCACTTTTAGCACTTTGGCAATAGGAATGCTAAAAAAAGTTCATATTTTTTTAGCTGGTGATTTATAAACATTAAGCAGCTTTGCAAACGACAGTCACATTATACGTAAAAAGCTTTATTTATATGCTGTGATAAGAGTGCTTCCTTTATCAATTTCATTTTACGACAAGTTAAAACAAAGCTATGATAACTAGTAATTGAAAAAAGCTCGCATATAAGCGAGCTTAGTGCGTATGAGATCCACAATCATGATTACCACAATCGTGATTACCTTCCTCATGATGATGGTTACATTTACCATTGGGATCATCCTGTAGTGTTCCCTTCTTTAACTGTTCTACAATTTCATCAACATTTCCACTGGCACCACCAATTAAAGCTATATGAGCTTTAGCTAACGCATCACGTGCGCCTTGACCGATACCACCACATACTAATACATCAACACCAGCTTCTTGAATCAGTGTAACTAGCGCACCATGACCGCTCCCATTAGCGCTAAGAAGTTCTTTTTTTACAATTATGCCATCTTCTATATCAACAAGTAGAAAAGCAGGGCATTTCCCAAAGTGTTGGAATACCATATGATTTTCATAAGTTATTGCATATTTCATCTTCATCACCTCAAATTATTTCGTATATGCATCATCATTGATAGAAATATTAAATTGCTTTAAGAATGTAGCAATATCTTCTTTTACAGTTGCCGCTTTAACATAGTTAATATTCAGACGAGGCCATGTCTTAACCGCAATCTGTGCATTTGGAATACCTAATTTCTCTGGAGTTGCCGTTTCTACTGCTTTGCTAATCGCCGTTTCATCCTTTTTACTTGTTTCATTAGCAAACGTTGTAGCTGTTTCAATATATTTCTTTACTTTATCCTCTGAACCTTTTTTTACAAATAACGCTGCTTGTGGATATCCCGCACTCTTTGTATTATTTTTATTTTGGTACTCTTTTTGTAAATCTTTTAAAACCTTTAAAGTTATTCCTTTTTCTTTTGCTTTAGCAATGGTTGCTGTAGCAGCAGGTTCAGCCATTAACCCGACATTTGCTTTCTTACTTAATAATTGTTGTTGTACTTCATTCACAGAAGCAAAATAAGTGATTTCAGGTTTTATGCTTTTCATATCCAAGCTAGCCATAAAAACTTTCTGTGGCACCGCTTTTTCTCCAAAAGCCGCAAACATTCCTGTTTCTGTTAAAGCTTTTTCATCAGTTCCAACAACATATAAATTACCCCAAGTTACGACACTGTCTAACCTATATTGACTTTTTCCTTTTGATAATAATGCAGCTCCTAAATTAATAGGTGCGATGATAGCATCATATTCTCCATCTTCCTTAGCAATTTCTGCACTGATGACACTTGTACCGTCAACGGTGTCAACACTCACATTTTTATCACCGTATAATCCTAACAATGATAAACTAGTTGCCCCTAAAGGCGCCAGTACCTTAATCGGTTCTGTTTTTGCTTCCTCTTTTTTTGTGTCATCATTACTTGCACAGGCACTTAAAGACAAAGCCATGACACCTGCCAGTAATCCCTTCAATAATTTCATAAACGTTTCTCCTTCACTTCAGCACTCAGCTTAGCGATAAATTCTTCTACCGGCATTGTCACAGATTCCTTACTTTGTGCACGACGTACCGTAACTGTATTAGCTTCTACTTCTCCATCACCAATAACAAGCTGATAAGGAATTTTAGCAAGCTGTGCTTCTCTTATACGATACCCCAATTTCTCATTTCGTGCATCTGATTTGCTCCTAAATCCCATCGCTAACAATTTTTCATTTATAGCATTTGCAGCTTGCGCATGACGTTCATAATGTACCGGAACGACCATGACTTGAGTTGGTGCCAACCATGTAGGGAAATGTCCTGCATAATGCTCGATCAAAATACCAATAAAACGTTCAATTGATCCAAATATAACACGATGCAGCATAACAGGTCGCACTTTCGTGCCATCCTTTTCTACATATGTTAAATCAAAGCGTTCAGGTAGATTCATATCCAATTGAATCGTTCCACATTGCCATTCTCTTCCTAAGGAGTCTTTGATATGGAAGTCAAGTTTTGGCCCATAGAAAGCACCATCTCCTGGATTGACTTTATAATCCTTACCGGCACTGACACATGCATCAGCAAGAGCTTTTTCACTCTTTTCCCAAATTGCCAGATCTCCAATGTATTTCTTTTCCGGACGTGTCGATAATTCAATACGATAGGATAAGCCAAAGATAGAGTATACGCGATCAATGAAGTTGATCAATTCCTTTACTTCACTTTCAATTTGATCTGGGCGCATGAAAATGTGAGCATCATCTTGCGTAAAAGTACGAACACGGAATAGCCCATTTAAAGCTCCACTGGCTTCATGGCGATGTACCTGCCCTAATTCTCCCATGCGCAGTGGCAAATCTTTATAGGAATGTAGACCATTTTTAAACACTAATAAGGACCCTGGACAATTCATTGGCTTGATTGCAAATTCGCGATCATCCACCATTGTCGTATACATATTTTCTTTATAGTTTGCCCAATGTCCACTTACTTCCCATAATTCCTTGCTCATCATGATTGGTGTTTTGATAAATTTATAATTTTCTTTTGTATGTTCTTCATACCAGAAGTTTTCTAACAGATTACGAATAATCATTCCATTTGGCAAAAAGAATGGCATACCTGGTGCATATTCACTCATCATGAATAGACCCATTTCACGTCCTAATTTTTTATGGTCACGTTTTTTGGCCTCTTCCAGCATATGCAAATGTTCTTCTAATTCTTCTTTTGTTGGATAGCAGACACCATAAATACGTTGCAGCATTTTATTTTCTGCATCACCTTTCCAATAAGCTCCGGAGTGTTTTAAAAGTTTGAAGTTTTTCAACAGCTTAACCGTTTCTACATGCGGCCCGCGACATAAATCGATAAACTCTCCTTGTTGATAACAGGTAATTGTTCCATCTTCCAAATCTTGAATCAGATCAATCTTATAAGGATCGTCCGCAAACATTTCTAAGGCTTCTTCTTTACTAATTTCTTTACGGACAATACGCTTTCCATCTTTGGCGATCTTCTTCATTTCCTTTTCGATTTTTGGCAGGTCTTCATCTTTGATTACATCATCACCAAGATCAATATCATAATAAAAACCATCTGATATAACTGGTCCTACCCAAAATTTTGCCTGTGGATACAGACGCTTTACAGCCTGTGCCATCATATGAGCACAGGAATGATTCAACATGCTTAATTGTTCATTTTCTCTAATATCAATCATACGTTTAACCTCCTATTTTATACATCTCGTATGTGATTCCATCGTTTACTTCTTTTCTCATGAAATGACCCTTACAGGCTAAGATTGTTTGACGGCTTGCCACGTTTGTTTCCTCACAACTCACTAGACAAGCATTCATGTGGAAGTTTGCTTTCGCTATTGCAAGTACTTCTTCAAGCATCCATTTAGCGATTCCTTTTCTTCTTTTATCTGGTGCTACACTATAGCCGATATGTCCGCCAATACGTTCTAAATAAGCATTTAGTTCATGACGTAACATGATAACTCCAACAATTTCTTCATCTTCCATAGCTAGATATAAAGAACTGCCAACGATACCATTTGGAAGATTACGTTCTTCATGCCAGTCCATCATCATTTGTAAATAGGCTTTTGTATCTTCGCAAGTATCTAAGAAAGCCAAACCGCAAATCACGCTGTCTTTCGGGAACTTATCCACATAACGTTTTAATGCTGTCGCATAAGTGCTGTTTGCCAAACAAAGTATCATGCATCATCACCTCCAGTTAAAAGAAAAAAGACTGCATCTCAAAGGACGTCAGTCTTATACGCGGTACCACCTTTATTCTTCGCATAAGCGAAGCTCTCAAACCTGATAACGCAAGGTATGCGGCACACCCTTTCAGGGGCAACTCCAAGGTAGTAAAGACAAGGCTCTTCGTAAAAGCTTTCACCATCCGCTTTTCTCTCTGCTTTCAAAGCACATATCTTCATGTCCTCTTCTTCGTTTGTCTACCTTATTTTTATACACCATAAGTTTCTGATTGTCAATGTTAACACAAGCTTTCCTTACATTTTCCCTAGTGAAAAAGATGTTGAAGCGATAGCCATATGTATTCTACCATTTGCTAATTATCGCAGTTAGAGGATACTGCCTTTAGTTATTTTATGGATAGATTGTAAGAATTACAGAAACTGTTTTTCCTATTTTATATCCCCTTTTTGGATATAACATCCTAAACATATAACGGTTAGCATAATTTGATGAAAACTGTTTCTCTAACCTACCAATTATGGGATTGACTGGTGGCACTTATAGAACTATGATAAAATACCATCTATGTGAATGGTAAATTTTGGAATTCGCAATAAATACCAAAATTTAGTATAATTCACAATAGAGAAAGGAGTGCATTATGAGAAGAACATATGGATATGTCCGGGTATCAAGCCAAGATCAAAATGAGGCAAGGCAATACCTGGAGATGCTGGATTATGGGATTGATAAAAAATATATCTATATGGATAAGTTAAGTGGAAAGGACTTTAATCGTCCAGCTTATCACAGACTTGTTTATAAAAAACTGAAACCTGGTGATTTGCTCGTAATCAAAAGTATTGACCGACTGGGAAGAAATTACAATGAAATCCTAAATGAATGGAAGTACATAACCAAAACCAAAAGTGTCGATATCAAAATTCTCGATATGCCGTTACTAGACACTGATCAAAACAAAGATTTGATTGGCACCTTAATTGGTGATATCGTATTACAGTTATTATCTTTTGTTGCGGAAAATGAACGTAATAACATTCACCAGCGTCAAGCTGAGGGTATTCGTGCCGCCAAAATGAGAGGGGTACGTTTTGGTCGTCCGGAGATTGATTTACCAAAAGATTTTGAAAAAATCATGGTACGCTGGAAAAAAGGCGAATTGATGAGTAAGGATGCTATTAAAGAATCCGGTTTAAAATACTCAACCTTTTATAAAAAAGCCAGAGAATATGAGGAAAACAGAAGGATGAAAGAAAACGACAGATAGCTAGCGTGCATATCTGTCGTTTTTTTGATAAATATTTAGAACACAAAGTTTCCTTTGCGAAATACTGGTACACAAGATCCATCATCTTTTATACCATCAATGCTCATATCATCATTACCAAACATGAAGTCTACATGTGTCATAGAATGATTCGCACCTGCTTTATTCAATTCTTCTTCATTCATATCAATGCCTCCCTCAACATTCATAGGATAGGCATCGCCAAGAGCGAGATGGCACGATGCATTCTCATCAAATAAGGTATTAAAGAATAATATACCGCTTTGTGAGATTGGCGACGCATCTGGAACGAGAGCCACTTCACCTAAATAACAGCTGCCTTCATCAAAATGAATCAGCTCAGATAGTGTATCTTTCCCTTCTTCAGCATCAAAATCAACTACTTTGCCATCTTTAAATTCCATCCAGAAGCCGTTAATCATATTACCATTATAGTTTAATGGTTTGCTAGCTACGACCTTACCCTGTACTCCTGTCTTTTTGGGCATTGTAAAAATTTCTTCTGTAGGCATATTCGGATTAAAAATCACACCATCAACTGTCTTTTCACTTCCCCCTGCCCAAATATGATGATCCACAAGTTCAACTGTCAAGTCCGTTCCTAAACAATTGGTGAAATGTAACGCTTTAAACTTATGTTCATTAAGTGCTTGTATACGTCGTACGAAATTGTTTTGCATCTCATCCCATTCTGCAATTGGATCATTATCTTCTCGTACGTGTACGGCATGGAGAATACGCTCCCATAACTCTTCAACTGCCTCATTTTCAGCATCTTCAAATTCCGGGAATACTTCCATAGCCCACGCTTTATTTGGCACTGCGATAATACTCCATTGCGTTTTATTCATCATCGTATAAGCCTGCGCTTCTTTATTAGCTTTTGCACCAGCTAAACGTGCTTTCGCAATTTTGGCAGCGTCCACATCCTTAAAGACTCCAGGAAGTTCACTTATGATATGAAGGATGCAAGCACCCTCTTTTAAATAATCCAGTTTTGAATGTACTTGCCATTCTCGAACATTGCACAAAGTTTCTTCATCAGCATGCAAATAAGTCTGACGACGATTCATATCATCCTGATAAAATACAACAACTTCTTTGGCTCCAGCTGCATATGCTTCTTCAACACAAGCTCGTGTCATTTCTACTGCATCCACATCTGCTTGAATAAGCAATGTTTGTCCTTTTTGTAAATTAACTCCTTTGCGAATCGCAAGATTTGCATATTTTTTAATGATTGCTTTGTTCATACATTTAATCCTTTACATAGGCTTTTGGCAACATCGCAGCACCTATGATACCTGGCTCTTCTAACTCGGCTTCTTTAAATTCTACAGTCTGCATCCCTTTGTGGATCATATTACGGAAATAGTTTTCCATTTTTTCAAAGAAAACATCTTTCCCTTTCATTACGCCACCACCAACAACAAATACTTCTGGATCCACAACATGTGCAATCACGGAGAACATGATAGCTAAATCATATGCCATGTCATCACACAACTTTAATGCCTCTGCATTGCCTTTTCTTGCCAGATCAAAAACATCCCCAGCATGTGCAATCGCATCTATTCCGAATACAGCTTTTCCTTTTCTTGTCATCGCTGTACCGCTCGCTTCGTTTTCTACAGCACCAACATTCAAATAATTCACTTTTTCACGATTGCGATCTATGATGATATTTGCAATTTCACCAGCATGCCCATTCTTGCCAGCAACTACATGCTGATCGACAACCAAGGCTCCACCTATACCTGTCGAAATAGTAACATAATATACAATTCCTTTGCCCTTACCAGCACCTAAAACCGCTTCACCCATACCGGCAACATTAACATCATTATCAACAAAGGTTGGCTTATGGAAATGATCTTCAATACGTTTAGCAATTGGATAGCCTTCAAAGCCAGGCAAATTTGTAGCCAATACCATTTTACCGTTCACTGTATCTACAGGGCCAGGCACTCCCATACCGATACCGACACAATCATCATAACCATCAATGCTTTCAATCAAAGAAATAATTTTCGCGATTACATGTTCTGTGCCTTTACCAATTTCTGTAGAATCTTTTACGATTTGTAAAACATTACCTTCTTCATCGACTTTGGCAACTCGTACATTTGTGCCTCCTAAATCGACACCAATATAAGTTTTCATAAAACTCCTCCTTCACATTTGCTAGTTCTATTTTAGCATAAATGAAAGGGTTTTTCTCTAATTAATCTAAATTTCTCTTACGCTTTCTCAACATACAGAGCACGCATAAAGATGTAATAGAGCAAAGCATCAAGAAATCCCTGCGCAAACTAGCATCCATGGTAACAACATTATGCTTTACTTTTATCTTTTCATCTTTCATCACGATTGTTTTATTATGTTTAGCCGTAAATGTGATATCGTCTGCTTTTTGATAATTCTTTGGCGCATATACCTCATGAAATACATAGTTTTTGCCTTCTTCCAGATACATGACAGTATAAGGGGTTCCATCACTTGTCCATTCCGCTATCACTTGCCCATTTTGCTTATCTAGTATTTGTAAAATAGCGCCTTTTAAGTGCTTTTTATCTTTCTCATCAATCTTATCAAAGCGCATCTTTACTGGTACATTTTCAATACGGATTTCTAAAACATCCCCATGTTTCGCAACCTTTGCCTGATAAATATGATCGTTTAAAGTATAACCGGCGACTTGCTCTTTTTCCTGTACATAATACATACCTAATTCTAAATTTGCAAAATGTGCATAACCGTTTTCATCTGTTTCCTGTTCTTTTATGATATGTGACATATCTTTTTTATCCGATAACCTAAACGTCACATTTTTCATCCTTTGGTTTTTATTTTCACTATCTACTTTATGGATCAAAAGACTGCCTCTGGCAAGTTTATTTTCTAATGTGCTTTCTGCTTGCAGATGTACAACATAATTCACCACATCTTCACCATGCCAGCCGATTTCAAAATCATATTCTTTTTCATCCAGTACATATTGGGCATTGGTCTTAAGTTCCTTTACATAATAAACACCGTTAGGTAAATCGATCATGTTTTCTAATTTTCCTGTTTTATCAATGCCACTTGTATGTAATAACGTCCCATTAGGTATCGCAACCTTTCCCATGTAATCATAAATATCTTCTCTAGCATATATACCATAAAGAACATCTAGATAAGCATCTTCATTCTTAAAAACTTCCTGTTGTTCCAAAAGTTTCGTCATATCTAAGGTAAAATGCGGACGTTCGTTATATAGGGAAGATGTATGAATCTGAAGCTTTGTTGTTTGTGCGTCTTCAATCATGAAATAATGCTTTTTAACATCTTTTACATAACCATGTGGTGTTTTCGTTTCCATGTAATAATATGTTCCACACACCAAATGCTTACTAGCAACTTCGTCCCAATCTGATTCTAAGCTTTCAACTTTTTCATCTTTATGGTAATACAAAGTATTTCCAATTTTAATGTCTTCTGCAGCATATATCGTAATTTCTGCATGCAATAGGTTTGATGTTTCCCATACCGGACTTTCCGTCTTACCAAATTCACACTGGCCAGTTACAGTTGACATAAAGATTTCACCCGTTTTTTCCCAGACCAATTGTCCTAAGACAAGTTCATCTTTCATTTCTACGAATTGCAAATCTCCACTATCTTTTATTTCGAATTCAACATCTTGTGCTAAAGCATACCCATGTGGACTAGAAATTTCATGGAGAATATAGGTGGTATTTGGTTGTAATCCTTTTACGATATGTGGCTTGATCTTGCCTTTATCATCCTTACCATCTTGTCCAGAAATCCATGTTGCAAAAACTGCCCCAGGCTCATCTTTTGGGTAAATCATCATTTGTGCACCTTCGATTTCTTCGTCATTGGTAATATCTTTTTTGGCAACTTCTACTTCCGTGATTTCATTTTCTATAAATGCTTTATATGTTATCGAAGGAATATCCTGTCCTTGGTAATGCGCATCAATCTGTTCTTCAAAATTTGTAGAAACATACCCTATTGGTGCTTTTGTTTCTTTCAATTTATACATTGAAAGCGGCAAATCACTTAATATTGGTACTTTTCCATCTTTTGATGACGTCGCAGTTTCAATACATTCATCCTTGCGAATTAACATTTTGCCATCTACCGATACGATATCTTGCATGGCATACAGTTTAAATTCTGCATTTGCTAAAGGTTGTTTCGTATCTTTATCAAGTTTTTGTACATTAAGATGAACTTTCTGCCGTTTATTCTCAAACATACCCGCCAAAGCAAACACAATAGGCACCTCTTGGGTTTCATATTGTAGAGAAACATCATGTACTTCATTGGTTTGTATAAATCCTTCTGGCGCCTGCTGTTCTTTCACCATGTAGTTTCCAAGTGGTAACAAGTTAGAATGCGCCATACCGTTTTTATCGGTTTTAATACTTTCCACTAATTGGTTTTTCTTATACAAAAGTGTCCCGCTGTTATCTGGAGCAAAAATATCTTCTTTAGCAAATATTGCAAATTGAGCATTGGGCAACTTTCTTGTTTCATATACAAATTGTACATTTCCTTTACCATCTTTTTTTACATCAGTCAAAACTTCTCCTTGTTTTTCTACGCTTATTTTCCCTTTAACCGAGATATCTTTCATGATGATGCGAATAACAGGAGTTGTACCATCTGGCAATGTTTCATACGCCACATTGGAACTGACTTTAAATTTTACGGGTGTCGTGTTTACCAAATAAGGTTTTGGAGCATTAGTTTCTTCTAATTGATAATTCCCTGGTTCTAAAACATCTCCAGTCATTACCGTTCCACTTTCATCACTTGTCCAACTGTCAACATAATGAGGGAAAGGATTCCATTCCCAATAACCAAAATATGAATTTGTATCCAAGTTTTTTATCTTAAAGGTTGCGCCAGAAACAGCAATGGTTTTTTGTGTCTGCGCATCTTGTTTGATGATAGATATCACAGCATGGAATTTCTTATCATTGAAAATACGCCACGTTTGTGGTTCTCGCTTATCTTCTTTTATGATAACCGTAAAGTCGTCAATCCTGTAATGCTCATCAGGTACCTTTGTTTCTCTTACGATATATTCTCCATAAGGTAATTCATCACTTAATGCATAGCCTTTCTGATCAGTTTTCATGATAGCTACGGTTTTACCTTCTGCATTTTTCGCAATTGGTGCTTTATCCCATGAACCAGCTTTATTTACATCTGCTTTTAATTTGATTGTAAATTCCGCACCTTCTAATAGATCAGTCTCCCCAGACCCATGATCTGATATTTTAATAAGTTCAAATGCTTGTGCTTTCACTCTTTCTAAAACAGTCTGTTTCTTAGTAATGATTGCTTCACTCTGATTTGCATATTCAAGAGTAACATTGTATGTTGTAGTATCTAAAGTATAGCCTTTACTTGGAGTAATTTCTTTAATGTAATAAGCACCTAGATATAAATCATCTTTTGATGCATTACCATCTGCATCCGTCGTCATAGTAGCCACTTTATCATCTGGCTTATAAAGAATCTCACCATCTGCTGGATCCAAGATATTGTCTTTTGCATAGATACCATAAATCGCATTCGCAAGAGTAGCATCACCCAATGGCTGCTTCCCTGTCTTACTATCTTCCTTACTTATCATTATCTTTCCAGGTGTTCGTACATTAGCAAATTCCGCTGTATAAGTTTTTCCTTCTTCACGTATCTGATACTTAATTTGGGTTTCTGAGTACGTATAACCATAAGGTGCTGTTTTTTCTTTCAAATAATAATCACCATAACGCAATAGATCCGTTTTAGCCTTACCAGCGCTATTTGTAGTGATGGTATCAATGAAAGAGTCATCAGATGCCCTATATACTTCAAACACGGTATGTGCTTTTACGATTGTCTTACCTGACTTACTATCTTTCTTCACTACCTGAATATATCCTTCAATCGGCTTATCTTCAACTGTGACTTGGCTATTTTGATCTTCAGTTTTGATTGTGGCATTATAAGTACGTGTACTCAATACATATCCTTCTGGAGCTACGATTTCTTTTATGGTATAACTTCCATAAGTTAATGCTTTAGATCTTACATAAGTACCAGCTTTTGTCGTTAACTGTTGCACTTCTTTTCCGTCAGCATCATAGATACCATAAATCGCTCCACCAATAGATGCACCATTCAAGCTATCTTTCTTCTTGATTTCAATATAGCCTTCAATTGGTTTATCTTCTGCATTAATGGTGATAACTTCTTCATTTTCTGAAACCGTCACAGGATATTTTGTTGAATTTAAGACATATCCTTCAGGAGAAGCGATCTCTTTCACATAATAATTACCAAAGCGTAGATAGCCAGATTCTGCATATCCTGTAGCTCTGGTAACTAAACGCTGTAATTCTTGGTTTTGTTCATTATAGATACCGTAAGTAGCACCTTCGATTTGTTTTCCATTCTTACTATCAAATTTCCGTAATTTTAATTTGCCTTGTTTCCATTTGTTTGTAGCTGTATAAGTAGCTGTTTTATTAGCTTCAATAGTAACTGAATGGATTGTATTATCTAAAATCAGATGATTAGGAACTTTTGTTTCTTGAATGTAGTATTTGCCTGGAAGTAATTCATTAGCAGTAACTGTTCCATCTTCTCCGGTTGTATAAGTACCTACAGAAGAACTCATATCTTCATTTTTAGATACCTTAAAACTGGTACCTGCTACTTTATTCCCATCTTCATCTATTTTAGCAAGTTTAAGAGAGCCATATTTATTCACCTTTACTGAAATTGATGAACGTACTGGGTCACTGACTTTGAATACAGCAGTTTTCTGATGACCTGAAGTTCCATCCCAGTACATGATGGAATCACCTTGTTTTGACGATGGTACATTTATCAAGGCAATTTCCGAGTTGTCTTTTGCAGAAGCAGTTGCGGTAATTGTTAATTTATTACCACTCTTACTTACAGTTAAGCCATCACTAGATTTGATATCAAACTTAGATAAAGCACTTTTTGAATCTGTTAATGTAATAGATTCACCAATATCTAAGGTATAAGAATTACTATCGAATGATGGCTTTGTGTAATAATCATTAACATCATCCATGATCTGATTTTCAAGAGAAATCATATTTTCACCACTGACCTGAATATAGTCACGACGATAGCCTAAGACCTTTTCCCAAATCAAATTTTGTGTTGCTGCTGCCCATTTCTTATCGGTTCTCCCACTATATCCATAACCATAATAAGAAATATGCGATAAGGTTTTTTGCATAGATAATGAGAGAGCATCACTAATTTTATGAACACCATAAGTTGCTCCCTCTGGATATCCTACACCCGGTTCAATACAGTACACATGTTCACCATCACGATATAACATAGCACCTTGTCCATACGCTTCACCAGCCATGCTCCAACCATCCATATATTTTATTGATGTATCCCCTGCAGCATGAATAGGGACACTATTATTTAACATTGTGGTCAAACACATCGTTCCTGCTAAAGCTAGTTTGGGTAATTTTTTTAACTTGTCTAATAAGCTCATTTCATATTTCCTCCTTCATTGCTTATCTTTGTAACCTTCATTCAAAAAGCCCAGCAATGCCGGGCTATGGTGGTTTCATCCTAAAATAATACATATTACTTTATCTCCTCCTAAAAGAAAAAGAGAACATTTCTGTTCTCTTCATATATGCATTTATTTTTTTATTTAATTTATTTTTTACATATCTAATGTTCCAAATCCCAAAAAATTGTATATGCCTGTGGGCGATTTAAATTATTGAATAATGTTCCTACTGTAAATCCCTTGTTATAGTATGGAGTATTCTTTATCTCCCAAAGTCTATAACCATCATCCATTGCAGCCTCCATAGTTGGATAAACTCCATATCCTCCTTTCGGTCCCATAATTTTATCACATGGCTGATATGGATCATAAACTGCTAATGGACAAAGTACTCCATCATCTTTCTTATTACCAGAAGGCTTATTCGTTTTATTTCCAGAAGAAGACGTATCATTCTTGGCAGGTTCCTTATTAGTGCTATTTGACGCATTACCCTTATTCGTGTTATTTGAAGTATTGGTATTGTTGTTTGACTGTCCCGAAACATTCGATGTATTAGAATTGCTAACTCCATTATTTGTAGGTTCACTTACAGGTCTCACAACCTTCTTTTTCTTTACCACAACTTTGAAGCTTTCTTTTGCTTCATTACCATTTACATCTTTAGCAATCACTGTAACCTCGTAAGTTCCTGCTTTTTTTGTGTTCAGTTTGCCGCTATCTATATAATAACCATTCTTTTCAGTTTTCTTATCACTATATGCTAAATCACCATCTACAGGATCTTTTACAGTTTTTATATTATTTCTAACATCGTATTTCTCGCCTGCATTTAGAGTAACAACTTTTTTCTTAAACTTTATGATTGGATATGCGGTATCCTCAACATCTATCACCATTTGTTTTTCAAGAGTTCTGCTTCCATCTGTAAATGTAACTTTCACTTCTTGTCGTCCTATTTTATTAATATCTAGACCCTCAATCTTAGAAACGCTCACATTCTTGTTCGATTTCTTAGCATCAATCAAAACATTCTTATGAATCGCATGACCATACTCAATAACGATATTGTCATTTATCGTTACATCAAGCTCTGATGTACACCCAATACAGAACACACATAAAATGAAAAGATATCTCAACTTTATCATATTCCCCCTCCTATACCATCACTATATCATATTTCCTTACTTTTCTATAATATAATTTCCATAATAAAATTTTTATAAAATCTTCATAACTCAGTCCGAACACTTTTTGACATTATCATTGTAACATGGAAAGATGTGCAGAAAACTTGCAATTCACTGGCAAAAAACTCGCAAAAAAAGACACACACGAATTGTGCATGTCTAAAAGTCAATTTATTTTACTTCAATAATCTTCATGGTATTTGTTGCACCATTTCCAACCGGATATCCCGCAACTATAATAATTGTTTCGCCAACTTTGATTCCATGTTCTTTAGCGATTGCACGTGCCAGTTCACATTCATTGTTCTGATTATTTGCAATTTCAGAAAGAACAGTTGTAACACCCCAGTTCATAGCTAATGAACGTTGTGTCTTTTCATCGAAAGTAACAGCAATTACTGGTGCTTCCGGACGGAATTTAGAAATACGGCGTGCCGTTGTACCACTCTGTGTAAAAGCAATTACCGCAGCAACATCCAATGCCATAGCTGTATCTGCTACAGAAATAGCGATTGCATCATTTTTTGTACGCTGTGAAGTTTTAATACTTGCTTTTAAACGTTCACGATATGGTAACGTTGGTTCCATCACCTTAGCAATGCGATCCATCGTCTGTACAGCTTCAATTGGATAAGCGCCGGCAGCTGATTCACCACTCAACATAATTGCATCTGTTCCATCTAACACAGCATTGGCAACATCACTTGCTTCTGCACGTGTAGGGCGTGGATTTCCTTGCATACTTTCTAACATATGTGTTGCTGTAACAACTGGTTTTCCCATTTCATTTGCCGTTTTAATAATCTGTTTCTGATAAATTGGTACTAATTCCAATGAAACATCAACACCTAAGTCACCTCTGGCAACCATAACACCATCCGCAACATCTAAGATTTCTCTTAAATTATCGAAACCTTCTTGATTCTCGATTTTTGGAATAATCTGAATATCTGGTTTTCCTTCTTCACGAAGAATTTTACGGATTGCTAACACATCTTCTTTACGTCTAGTAAAAGATGCAGCGATATAGTCAACACCCATTTTACATCCGAAACGGATATCAGCATCATCTTTTGCAGAAATAAACGGCATGCTTAAACGCACTCCTGGCAAGTTACAGCCTTTTCTGCTTTTCAATGTATGTGGGTTCTCAATACGGCATTTTAATTCGCCTTCTCTTTTTTCAAGAATTGTCAGACGGCATTTACCATCATCAATTAAAATCGTTCCATTCACTTCTACATCGTTAAATACTTCTGGACATTGAATGTGGAATTTTTCATGTGTTCCCAACATTTTTTCACGTACGATGGTAACAATTTCTCCTGTTTCATACGTTTCAGATCCATTTTCAAAGTCACCTAAACGAACCTCTGGTCCTTTTGTATCTAATAAGATTGCAACATTCTTTCCTGTTTCTTTAACAACTTCGCGAATGTTTTTGATACGGTTACCATGTTCTTCATAATCCCCGTGAGAGAAGTTCAAACGGATGATATTCATACCGTTTTCAACCAGCTTCGTCATCATTTCTTTGCTTTCGGATGCTGGCCCGATCGTACAAATAATTTTAGTTTTTCTGTTTTCAATCATAAACTGTTTCCTTTCCTAATAACCTATTTACCTTTTATATGCTATACCAGACGCTCAAACAGATTCTGCAACTTCTTACGTGATTCTCTTGGCGTATTCAATGCCTCTTCAATAGGAACTGCAATAATCTGATTGTCTTTAATGCTGACACATTGTCCTCCAATACCCTGCATCAGCAAATCAACTGCTTTTTCACCCATACGGCTCGCTAACACACGATCCGTCGGTGTTGGTGATCCTCCACGCTGTACGTGGCCTAACACGGTGGCTCTGCCGGAAAACCCGGTATTTAAACTTACCTTCTTGGCAAATTGGTGAACATCGGTAATTTTTTCTGAAATCACAACAATTGCATGACGTTTCTTTTTGATCAAATCTAAATCACGCAATCTCTCCAGCACTTCGCCTTCCTCAAAGCCGGTTGAAGATGTAATAACGATTTCAGCACCGCACGCAATGCCTGACCAAATGGCCAAATCACCACAGCGGTTTCCCATGACTTCAACAATGGAGCATCGATGATGAGAGCTTGATGTGTCTCGCAATTTATCGACTGCTTCAACTATTGTCGTTAAGGCTGTATCAAAACCAATCGTAAAGTCCGTACAAGTGATGTCATTATCAATTGTGCCAGGTAAACCGATACAATTAATACCCATTTCAGTCAGTGCTAAAGCACCACGATAGGAACCATCACCACCGATAACAACGATTGCTTCTATTCCACGTTTTTTCAGCTGCTGCACTGCTTTTTCGCGTACATCCGGATCTTTAAATTCCGGCAATCTAGCAGAGCCTAGAATCGTTCCGCCGCGATCGATGATCTCACCGACACTGGCTTTTGTTAAAGGTTCAATATATCCCTCTACCATACCCTTGTATCCATCATAGATACCAAAGACTTCGATTCCACTGTTCAGTGCAACTCTTGTGACGGCGCGAATTGCTGCGTTCATTCCCGGTGCATCTCCACCAGAAGTTAAAACACCTATGCGTTTTACCATAAAAATTCCTCCATTCACGGTTATTATGATACCATTTTCTTACAATTTTTACTAGCATTTATTTCCTTCTTGAATTACCTTTTACAAAAATTTCAGTTGATAATGTAGAAATTCGCTCTAAAAGCCGTTCTGCAGCCATTGGCTCCATCTGTTTTCCATTACCCAGTGCCCATTTTTCCTTTAATTCCTGCATCCGATAATTACTTGTAAAAATTGTTAATTTCTTACCTTCCATACGCCCATCTAAGATAGGCAATAGGATATCATCACGACTCCATGAGGTAACACTTTCTCCACCAATATCATCCAAAACTAAAACATCTACATGCCGTATACTAGCCAGTTTTGCTTCCATAGCTAGCGGTTCTTGAAACATCATTTTTAAATCAGATATGAGCTTTGGTACATTGACAAAAGATACACTACGCTTTTTTTTCGCAAAATAATTACACATACCGGCGGCTAAATAGCTTTTCCCTGCTCCCGGTTTCCCCCATAAGTATAACCCTTTTGAGCTATCTTCATCCATGATGGTCTGCAATACCTGCATGACAACGCCTTTATATTCACCGCTTTCTTCTTTTAGATCCAGTTTTGCCAGATCCACACATAAATAGGATTGTGGCATATCACATTGGCGATATTGTTTTTCATGCGCATATAACTTTTGTTGTTCGATTTGATAATGACAAGGCACCAGTACATTTTGTAAGATACCATCATAGCGTAACTCCATACGTGTTCCTGTCATCGGTTGACGACAAAAGCTTATGCCCTGGCAATGCTCACATTTCTTCATTACATCGCAATAATCTTGAAATCTTCCACTATGTGCTTCGACAAAAGCAGCAGTTTGATCATACTGTTTCAGCCATTGTTTAATCTGTGGTTGCTTTATAAGAGCAGCCACACGCTTTTGTTTTGCTTTTTTTTGTTCCTCACTTAATGTGAAGGAAAACTCCACAGGTTCCATCATTGTTCACCTCGCAGTCGCTCCATCATCTCTTCTAATTCTTTATCATCTACCGTCTTGTTAGCCTTTTCACTGCCTTCATCCTGTTGTTGAAACCATTCCGGCAGTTCCTTCTTCTTTGTTTTAATTGGTTTTTGTTCTTCTTCCTTAATATGTGCTAATGCTTTTTCACTCGTATCTATGTTTAAACGTACCCAAACACTAGCGATTTTTTCAACATATGACTTACTGAAACGCTGATTTGTTTTTTCCAATACATATTCAATCAATACATTTACAACTTCTGGTTTCATCTTAAAATCAGTGATTAGCGTTTCTATCAAATAGGCATCACTGCGGCTGACTTCAATCCCATGCTGCTTACTTTGTAAAAAGCGCACCGGTGGTAAAGCATATGGATTTTTCACATCAAGATCAACCATAACACTGCGTTTGGCATTGCGGACCTTACGTTTCAATAGTTCGGCATTTAATGTATTATCTTTTAAATTCATACTTTGCGATACATATTTTCGCATATCCATTTCTGAAATACCATGAATAGTGGCCAATTCTCCAATTAAGCGAAGATTTTTTTGATTGCGACAGGTAAGCGGAAACAGTGTTTTTGAATATCCTGTTAAAAAGCGATCATAATTGAAACTTAATGGAATATCGCTCATCCGCTGCATATCATCCTCATCTGGCTTTAATTTCTGAAAATTCTCTTCTTCGCTGTCTTTCCACTGATCCTTAATGATATTTTCAAAAGGCATGGTGATTTCCTGATATTCTTCCTTATCTTCCAAATCATGAGCAAAGCACAGTTTATTGAATTCATATACCTGTTTTCCCATTTGTTTAAGATATAAACGGCCAAACACCTCATGTCGTAAGAATGTATTACCTTCTTTTGGCATGAATACCTGATAAACATATTGATCATCAACAGCACGATAATACGTTTTTACTAACAGATATTGTTCCAAAATATGGCGATTTTTCTCAATGACCTCTTTGCTGAGACCACTGATTTTTTCTATCAAGAGATGATTACGTATTTTTTGGTTTCTTGTGCCAATGGCAACCATGGTGCTATAAAGTATTGCTGCATCTTGACCAATCAAAGGATAATACAGCATGACAAACGCAGCATGGCGTTCCTGTGTCATTTCGCCGATGACTTCAATGCGGCATTTCGTCATAGCCCCCACAGCATCACCTCCTAATTACTTTCAGTATATCACAAATCTGCCTTTCCAGATTTTCTTTATTCGAATTATTATACAAAACAACATCCGCTTTCGCTATTTTAGCTTCTTGCGACATTTGATGTGCTAAGCGTTGCTTCGCCTCTACTTGTGATATATGACGATACTTCATCAAACGTTCTAATAAAAGCGAGTTTTCACAAGCCACGACCCATACAGCATCAAAAAAGGCTTCCCAACCTACTTCAAATAGCAATGGTACTTCAACAACAACGATTTTCTCATCCACATGTAATAAGAGTTCCTGTTCAATTTTGGTTTTGATCAAGGGATGCAAGATGGCTTCAGCCTGTTGTTTATGTAAAGGATCTTTAAAAATTAAATCACTCATGAGCTGTTTATCAAGCTCTTCATGCTCATCTAGCAATTGATTACCAAAAGTCGCTATTAGCTTAAGATAACCTTCTTCTCCTTTTTCAAGGAGCTTCGCATTGATAGCATCACAATCTAAAACGGTAATACCTTTTTCTTTTAATATTGCGATCACACTGGATTTACCAGCTCCCATCACTCCGGTCAAACCTATTTTTTTCATCGTTTTCGCTGGCATGTCGGACAATAACAGGTACCTCTGGTCGCTACTGTTATTTTTTTGATTTCTCCTTGACATACCGGGCATTTCTCTCCTTTTTTCGCATGTACTTTTAATTTCAATTGAAACCTTCCATCCACGCCAAGACTTGAGGTGTAAGAACGTATTGTCGTACCTCCATAACGAATAGCCCCCTGTAAGATTCTTCTCGTTTCCTGCAACAGCCGTTCAAAATCTTTTTTTCGTAAATGATAAATCTTAGTTTCTGGATGCATACCTAGTGCAAAGCAAATTTCATCAGCATAAATATTACCAATTCCTGCAATTACGCTTTGATCTAGTAGAGCAGCTTTTAATACGATCTTTCGTTTATGTAATGCATGATATAAATAAGTGGGTGTTAAACGTTCATCAAAGGCATCTAAGCCAATATTTTGAAAGCATGGGTACTGATGGATATCCTTACGTTTCTCATATAAATACATTTTGCCGAATTTGCGAGTATCATGATAGCGCAATTGTCTGCCATCCAGTAAATCAAACAGCACATGCACATGCTTATCATAAGGCTCATCACTTTTTTGAATATAAAACTTCCCTTCCATGCGCATATGGGCAATCCACATCATGGAACCTAAATCAAATAATAAATACTTACCATAACGTTCATAATGCTGAATCGTTTTGCCTTTGATCTGTGCACAGAACATTTGGGGTGTAGGATAAGCAATAATGTTATCCCATAATACATGACAATCCTTGATCGTCACATTGCCCAGTTGATGTTCTAAGGTCCTGACTACAGTTTCTACCTCAGGTAATTCTGGCATATCTTCACCTACTTTGCATCATACCAACTCTTGCCGATATTTGCTTGTGCAATGAGCGGTACTTTTAATTTCATAACATTTTGCATGCCTTCTTCTACAATTTGTGTCATCTTATCAATTTCATCTTCACATACATCAAAGATAAGCTCATCATGAATCTGTAAAATCATACGCGATTTCACCTTTTCTTCCTGCATTTTTTGATAGATGTGTATCATCGCCATTTTAATCAGATCTGCAGCGCTTCCTTGTATTGGTGCATTCATAGCCGCCCGTTTTCCAAATTCACGCATCATATAATTTTTATCTGCTATCTCTTTTATGTAACGACGTCGATTATATAATGTTTTCACATAGCCATGTTCTTCACAGTAAGCAATAGTCGCATCCATAAAGGTTTTGATCTTCGGATAGGAAGCAAAGTATTTTTCAATAAAGGTATGAGCTTCTTTCCGTGAAATGCCCAATTGCTCACTTAGACCGAAATCACTTTGTCCATAGACAATACCAAAATTCACGGTTTTCGCACTGCGACGCATATTGGCATCTACTTCATCATGTGCAACATCAAATATTTGCATGGCTGTTTTGGTATGAATATCGATATCATGGTTAAACGCATCGATCATCTGTTCCTCATCTGCCATATGTGCCAACATCCGCAATTCAATCTGTGAATAATCAGCAGATAACAGAACATGTCCCTCACTTGCCACAAAGGCTTTGCGGATTCCTTTTCCTTCTTCATTACGTACAGATATATTTTGTAAATTAGGTTCTGAAGACGATAATCGTCCCGTCTGTGTCTGAATCTGATTGAAAAGCGTATGTATTTTCCCATCTGCCAAAATATGTTTTGCCAAACCGATTGCATATGTACTATAAATCTTCTGATATTTGCGATGCTCCAACAACAGAGGAATGATTGGATGTACATGCACAAGTTTTTCTAAGACATCGGCTGCTGTACTACGTTTCTTACCTGCCTTTAAACCTAATTCATCATACAATACAGATGCCAACTGCTTAGGTGAATTGATATTGAACTCCATCCCTGCTATTTCATAAATCTGCAAGCTTAACGCGTTGATCTTAGCTTCTGTTTCATCGGCAATTTTTTGTAAAACTGCCTTATCACAATATACGCCTTCTTTTTCCATGGCATACAATACGCGCGTTAATGGCATCTCAATTGTATCAAACAAATCCTTCATTTCCATTTCTTGCAAGGTTTCATCTAATAAAGCTACAATACTATATAAATTTTCTGCCTGCAGCATAGCATATTTGCTTTGTTGCGCAAAATCGATAAGTTTTGGCTTCCCTTTTTTGCCATAGATATCCTCTTTATGAATACTTTGATCAAAGTGATATTTTTCTGCCAACTTCTCATAATCAGAAATGGTTTGATCAACTAAAAAGGCGGCCAGCATAATATCAAAGTTCACATCTGCTGCGATTAGGTTATTTTTATGACAAGCATGATAGAAGTTTTTCGCATCATAAACCGCCTTGTCATTTTTTGTAGCTAGATACTGTAAAAACGCCGGATCTTTTCTTGCATCTTCTAAAGTGATGTATTCATTTTTATTTTCTTTGCTTAATGCAAAACCATATAATGTAGCATCATAATAATTTTCATTATCGATATCTGCATAAACAACACTATGTCCATCATAAAATGCTTCTGATATCTTTTGCACTACTGCATAGGTTCCATCACGCGTTACCTCTTCTTTTTTACGTGTATTTTTTGCAAAACTATTCATTTCATATTTTATATAAAAATCATGCAGTTCTTCTTTGGGAGGCTGCAGCATCAACGCTGTAATATCAATAGGCAAGGTTTCATCGGTTTTAATTGTTGCCAGATATTTTGATAAAAAGGCTTTTTCCCTATCTGTTTCCAATTTTTCTTTCAGTTTTCCTTTGATTTCCTCAATGTGAGCATAAACATTATCAACGGTATCATATTCCTTTAAAAGTTTTAATGCTGTCTTTTCGCCAATACCTTTTACCCCTGGGATATTGTCTGCACTATCTCCCATCAATGCTTTCAAATCGATAATCTGTGAAGGCTTAATCCCCATTATCTCCATCAATTTTTCTTCATTCATGACCTCAATTTCACTGATACCTTTTTTCATTAGATAGACATCGGTCGTAGGATCAATCAATTGTAATAAATCTCGATCACTTGATAAAATATGAATCTCTAATTCAGGATGCTGTCGTGCCATGCAGCCTATGATATCATCTGCCTCAATACCATCGCATTCATAACGCTGTAAACCATACGCATCTAAATATTCACGAGCAATTGGAAACTGCACGATCAATTCTTGATCTAATTCTTTACGTGTCCCTTTATATTCCGTATAAGTTTCATGGCGAAAGGTTGGTTTTCCACTATCCCAAGCCACTAACACCATATCCGGATGTATCATATCAAAGGCTTTATTAATCATTGTGATAAAGCCATATACCGCATTTGTCGGTATTCCATTGCTGGTTTTCATCATGCGTCCATATACGGTTGCATAATAGGCACGAAACAGCATGGAATTTCCATCAATTAATAATAGTTTTTTCATAAGCTCCTCCATATTTATTTACATTGCTTTCGATAGCATGCATTTTTATCTTTTCTTGATTATTTTACCACGTCATAGCACTTCTAGCACGCTTTCTACTTGGAAAGTAAGAAAACTTTATCCTGCTATAACACTGCTGATTTCTCTTTTTTATATGACAATCCACTACATCTTTGCTTCTTAATGAATCTTTCTTTTATGATTTCATGATGCATTTCTAAACGAAACATGTTGCAATGCCTTTACATCTTCTTCTTTATATCCTTATCCATGAGAGCGAATGGAACATGCTTAATTTGCATAGTATTGCAGCAAACGCAAGAAAAAGGTCGTGTTGACCTTTTACGATGCAATGGATTCTAAGGTTTCCAAATTTTTATACATGATCGACATATAGTCTTTTCCAGCCTTTTGATCACTTTCTTTTAAACTGGATACATTATTTAACTCAACGGGAATTAAACCAAGTTCCTGGATTAATTTTTCTCTGAGCCTTACCATATCTTCTGGCAAATTAGATTCCATTGCCATATAACGCACATGATCATTTCGAATACGCTTTTTTATGATTTCTAACTGATCCTTGGTTGGCAAGGCACCATATTTTGATAAAATGACCGGATATACTTCTATACCATAAGACTTCTGCCAATTTCCAAAACTTGGCGTCATGGATACAAAAGCAATATTTTTATGCTGATCGTGAATACTTTGAAAATCGGCATCTAAACGAGCAAGATCCATTTCCAATTGATCATAATTTTCATCAAAGATCTTCTGATATACCGGATATTTATCAACCAGATAATCGCGTATATCACTCGCCATGCTGGTCATGGCAACCGGATCCATCCACAACATAGGGTCATTATCATAAGTTTCTACACTGTCAAAACTTTCTCCTTCATAATAAGGCGACTCTACGATAGCACTGACATCATTTACATAGGTCGTTGTATATCGTTGAAATTTATAGATGGCACTTTTAGTAGCCAAATCTACCATATCCGTCTCTTTACGAATATCATCCGCATACATCTGCATATAAGGCTCTAAGGAGCCAATGTAAAACAATGCATCTGCAGATGCTAGAATATCCTTATAATTCGCTTTGATCTGTGCTCGTTGGATCATTGTATTTTCGCTTATATCCTGACTTTTTACATTATCAGCGCCAATGCGTTCTACTAAATACTGTACTGGATATACAGTGGTTGCAACACTTGGCGTTTTTTCTTCACAACCGCTTACTAAAAGAATGCTCAGCAAGGAAACAAATAGTAATTTCTTTTTCATAAGGTCTATGCCTCCTTGCCTCAAATTATAACATAATTCGCAACTATCGCCTACTCCTGTTTTCAAAGAAATACGACTTCAGCCACTCTTCCTCTTTCATCCATCCGCGCGAACATTTTAAGATATTATAGCGTCCCCGATATAAGTCATGATGCTCATGGAAAAGAGGCGGATAAGGGATTGGGTGCAGCAAACGATAATGATAGAAACGCAGAGTATCACAAGGCAAATTTTTCCAAGCGACATATTGTTCACATAGTAAACAGATGCACAATAACCACATCGAAATACCCTTACAAAAAGAAGAACACATAAAGAAAAGCAACAGCAAAAAGCTGCCGAAATAACAAATACGATTCGCAGTTTGAAATGGAAAAAAGCAATGCAAAAAATTTTGTAACAGACGTGCTCCGTCCAAAGGATAAATCGGCAATAAATTAAATACAAGCAATGCGGCATTGATCTGTAACAGATACGTATAAAATGCCAGTGATAAAACACCTTGTTGATACAGAAAGGAAAGAAGCAATGGCTGTAGCATATGAGTGAATGGACCGGCTGCTAATATAAGTGTTTCCTTGATTAAGCTGCCATAGCCAATATAAGATATCTGAGCGGCCAAACCAAAAGGATATATGATAATTTTTCGAATTGGATAATGAAAAAGCCGGGCAATCAAAATATGCGCCAGCTCATGAATGGTCAACATCATAAAAATATACAGAACGATTTTTTGCATAGGTACGATCCGTAATAGGAACAGATATGGCAACCATAAAATGGATATACTAAACGGAATTTTCCGCAAGACCTTTTTCATAGGAAATCTCCTTATTATCTTTTAGAAAATCAATCGTTATATGATTTTCATACGTGCCTAGCATCTTCCCTTTCAGAATACGTTCATCAGCCTTTACATTGACTTCTTTTAAATGTCCATAGGTTGTCACAACACCATTATCCTGTTTTAAAGATACACTGCATTCTCCAGAATCACTCCGTTGTACATGCAGTACTACACCATTAAAAACCGCATATGCACTATTTGTGCCATTTTGATATTGATTATCCTTGATTGGCGTATAGGCAGGTGCAGCACTGACAGCTTCTTCTTTTAAAGAAAACCAATTATCAAAAGGTATCCATTGTGTCAGTGAATCCAATTTGAAATTTTGAATATATGCCGGCATCTCGATCAGCTTCAGCTTGGCATTTAACATTAACGCCAACACGACCACACAAATCCCCATTGCCAGCATCACCGTATGATAAAACAGGCGAAATAGGGAGAATGAGTGTTCCTTTTCTGTTGCTTGTGTTCCTCTTCGTTTACGTATACGTTTTCTTACATCATTCAGATCGCTCATATCATCCCTCCTACAATACAGCATATGCAAAAACATAACCAACTAGAACAGGGTAACAGGATAAAAAAAAGAGGAAATGCATCCTCTTCTTGGTGTTATGTAGATGGTGTATCGTCTATTTCTGTTTTCATCGCCTGATTAAAGGTGCTATGTTCATGACGTTGTTGATACAATTCACTCGTTGTTTTAATAGCAATCACAAGTGGTACAGATACCATGATGCCGACGACATTGCCAATAACTCCTCCGGCAAATACCGCAAATAACGTAATTAACGGTCCTAATGCACTTCGTTTCTCATGAACAATTGGCGAAATGACATAGTTATCCACGTTGCTTAATACGATAATACCAATGATCAAGGCTGCCAAATTGCTTGATGGAAGTGTCAGCCCGGTCAAAATACCGATAGCATTTGCCACAGTACCGCCAATATAAGGGATTACCGCGCCAAGTGCTGAAATGATTCCAATAATCAGCCAGTCATGATGACCGACACAGTAATAAAAGGCACAATATTCAACAAAACGAATCAAAATCAATAAGGCCATGCTTTTTAAATAAACCGTAACATTTTCATCAATCTCATGTAAATAAATATCACTGTTTGGAATAAACAAATGAAAAGCTTTTTTCACATAACCTTTCATACGGTCAAAATCAAACAGCATATAAATGGCAATGATGATCGTAAATAAAATATTTGTCACATAATCCAAAATCGTACTCATCCAAGATGGCAGGCTTGATACAAGTCCCGGCATCCAATCATCATAAGCTTCCAGCAATTTAATGATATTGTCGGTCAGACTATTCACAAGTGAGAAATCTTTTAGATTACCAATTTCTTTAATCTTAAAGCTGATCCATTGCACACCTTGAATCAAGGAAGAAATGAATTCATTGATTTTCGCATATAGCATAGGCAGCAATAAGACAATCAATATCACCAAAATCACCAAAATGATAATCCATAGCAGTAAGATACTGAAATTTTTATTTAACCCTTTTGCCTTCATATATAAAACAAGCGGATTCATGATGTACGCCAAAGCAAAGCCATATAAGAATGGCTGTAAAACACTATAAGCAATACTCATCCAATTTCCCCAAATGCGCTGTGTCTGCATGAGCAGAAACAAAATGATCAAGACTCCGATGATCTTCGCCATCGCATATAAAGAGAACCGCTCATCTATTTTCCTTAATATTTTTTTCAGCATTTGAACACCTAGCTTTCTATTTGTTATTTTATCATGAACATCGTAAAAAAACTAGGAAGTTCGCCATTATCCAAATAGTTTTGCCAATATTGTTTTGGAACGATATTTTGGCAAAGCGCTAGTTTCGCCTAACAAACGCTTTACGATACAGTGAAAACAACTGTATAATTGGCTATCCTTTCGTCTTGTTAAAGGTGTTCCATGATTGTTTGCACGTATCATTTCCTCATCTTCAAACACATATCCTAAAAAGTCCACTGCTAGCCATGACTTTGCTTCTTCTAATGATATACAGATGCCTTTTTCAATAAGTCTTGGCTGCATGCGATTCACGATAAAAGAAATTTCTTCCATTCCTTCTTTCATTAGAATACCAATGACACGATCAGCATCCTGCAATGCTGTGACATCTAATGTTGTGACAACAATTGTCTTTTTGACACAGGCAATGGCCTGTAAAAAGCCACTTTCAATTCCAGCCGGAGCATCTAAGAGCACAAAATCAAATTTCTGTTTCAACGCCTCAACGATATGAGGCAACTCATGTTTTGGAAATTGATCAATATGGATAGTCTTACAGGCAGGCAACAAATATAAATTCTCTTCTCGTTTATCCTTGATGATGGCTTTTGCCAACGTACAGCGCCCATCTAACACATCCTTTAAATCAAAAATGACCCGATGTTCTAAACCAAGCATGATATCTAGATTTTTCAATCCCAGATCCATATCAATCATACAAACCGTAAAGCCTCTTTGAGCTAATAATGTTGCGATGTTTATGACGGTACTACTTTTCCCTACACCGCCTTTTCCGGAAGTTATTGCAATTGCCTCTCCCACATTCTCTCCTCCTTTAGTTGTTTCAGTTTCACTGTGCAATGCTCATAATAAACCTCTGCTGGTGAAAAAGATGTCAGATTTTGAAAGCGACTGTCACAGATGCGCACATTCCCTTGCATAGCTGAAACGTATAATTGACAATGGGCATGCAAAAGGTCCACACTCCCATACATATTTCCTAACACATACAAAGAAGCTTCGCTCACAACATAAGCCTGCTGTTCAATGGTGCCTAATAAAAGGATTGGCTCATGAAAGTGATAATGCTCTCCATTCCCTAACGTTTTCTGCAAAATCTTGATTCGCGGTTTTTCTGTTTCTACATTGCAGCCTTTCATGATGATATGACATTGTTCACAAACTTGCAAAATAGCAAGAAATTGCGCATCATTGATCTTTGGCAAATGAAAAAAGACTGCAAGCGCAGATGTATGGAAAATACTACATTGCAGCAGTCTATGATGTAATTCTTGTAAGCATGCATCAAAATCGTCAAATTCGACAAACACATGATAATCCTTATTTATTCCTTTGATTTTAATCTGAACCATTCGACCTTTTCCCCTTTTCGTATCCGACGGGCTTTCATTTCCAGATAATCGTCTTTGATTCGGATCAAATAAACAATGACCATCGCTAAGATAGCATTCGCAAGTAGGGTCAATAATTCATAGCGTTCTGCCCAAAGTGTCAAAGACATTTCTGTCATTCGCTGAAAGCTCATGTAGAAGTATATCAAAAGGTCTTTGACGAAAATTGTCACAATTGCTAGAATTAACGATTCTATTAAGGTATCGGTCATATGCTTGCTCCAAAGATGTAGCAGGCAGGCAACCAGAGTATAAACAATTGCATAAATCAGAAATGTATTCGCAAAACAGAAATCATAGATCATTCCACAGCCAAAGGCAAACAAACAGGTGTCTATCAGATTAAACTTGCGAACAGTGAGAATCATTGCACAAAAACCCAAGTTTGGAATAAACATCAATGTATCTACCAAATAAGAGTTGGGAAATAAAATCATCAAAACTTCATCGATTAGAAAACAGAAAACAACAAAGAGAAGATGTGTCATATCACTTCTCCCCCTTTGCGCCTGTAATTACACGCACCAACGTGAATTCTTGAAAATCATCAACCGGACGTACATAAATAGTCTGTCCACTTTGATTACTTAAAGCTTGAATAGAATCGACATTACCAATCAACAAGCCGCTAGGATATCCTCCACCCATGCCACTTGTAATGACCTGCATGCCTTCCTTCACTTTATCCGTATCATCATATAAATATATGACATACATGCCACGCTTGATATCATAACTTTGCAATACGCCATCAACACTTGTCTTCTTATCAATATTGATCTTAATGGAAGCTGTCGTCGTCTTGTCTTCACTCGTTAACAACTTCACGACACTGGTATGATTTGACACACTGGCAACCTTGCCGATCATACCATTTACCGATTCGACTGCCATGCCTTCCTTAACACCGTCTCTTTTTCCAATATCGATGGTAATAAGATTATTCCAACTTGCCTGATCACGGGAAATCACATGTGCCCATGTCATGGTATATTTATCTTCGCTCTTTTGCAGTTTCAAAGCCGCTTCCAGTTCTGTGTTCTTACGGCGTTCGTCATCATATTTTGCCTTGTAAGAAGGATTTTGGCTAAGTTCATAGCGTAGTAAATCATTTTCTTCCTTCACGCTCCACAAATTTGCCAAATCTTGCAGCCAATCTTTTGCGGTCATCACCGGATGATCGATCAGCGCATATTTCAGCATACTGATGCCATCATAGCCTAAATTGCTTGTTAGCGTACCACTCATGCTTTTCAAAAGAACACCCAATGCCACAAAGGCCAGGATGATTCCGATTACTATTTTCTGAAGTCGATTAAATTTTGACATCTTATCACCTATTTCGTACCTCTCCATTATAAAGGGTAAAATGAAATAGTTCAATCCATAAGTCGTTTTTGTCGAAAACTTATGTACGTATTCCGTGCAACGATAATATGATCAATCAATGGAATCGCTACCATTTTCCCAGCCTCTTGAATAGCCTTTGTTAATGTGATATCAGCATCACTTGGTGTTGCATCGCCAGATGGATGATTGTGAACGCAAATAATCTTTGCACAGCCTTGTTGCATCGCCTCTTTAAAGATTTCTCGTGGATGGACACTTGCAGAAGTTAATGTGCCCATAAACATAGTACGATAACATAAGACATGATTTCTCTGATCAAGAAACAACACTAAAAAATGTTCTTGTTTAGCATAGCCGATTTCCTGATTCAACCATTCCAAAATATCCTGTGGTTCTTCAATTTGTTCCTTATGCATCACTTTATCAAAAGCAATGCGTCGGCACAATTCAAAAGCGGCATTCAATTCAATGGCTTTTGCTTTTTTAATGCCTTTGATACACATAAGCTCTTGTATACTGGCATTTCCCAGTTCTCCAAGTGTTGCTTTTAATGCTAACACCTTATCTGCCAATTCTAAAGCACTTAGCGATTGCGTACCGCTTCTGAGCAATAATGCTATTAATTCTCGGTTACTCAAAGCGTTTACTCCATACTGAATCGCCTTTTCACGTGGCCGCTCTTCTTCTTTTAATTCTTTAACCTTCATCTTTGATCCTTTCCAGTACTTCACCATATTCTTTTTTATCAATTAGGGTAGCCAACTTCGCATCCGTAATGGTTACACTTTTTTGAATATAGTTGTACTTCTTCTTTTTCAACACAGACTCTACCTTCTTTGTTTGTTTCTCATCAACATCAACACCACAAACAACCGCCGTTGTCTTTCCTTGTTTCCAAACATAAGATGATATGCCTTCCTTTTTCAGCTTTTGTTGCATATCGTCAATACTGTCTTGCTGTTTGTATAACCCCACCTGCACCATATATAATGTCCGTTTTTGTGCTTCTGCACCGGACAGTGTTGTAAACAGTGCATAGTATACGATGGAAAATACTATTGAAAACAATACTGCAAAAAACACAATTAATCGCTTATTCTCCATATGCCTTACCCTCCTACCCTTGTATATGTGTTTTGTGCATGAGAAAATGCCGATACGACAGAAACAGACAAAGAATCCCTTCCGTATACATATACGACGCAATCATGCAAAAAACGTAAAAATTGCGCACATATTTCACCAACAATTTTTTATAAAGGTTATTCCTTACAAGACATATCGTAGAAAGTAGTAAATTCTTATTGACATTTATTTGAAAATAAGTAAAATAATAAAAGTAACCTTGGAGCGTTGGCCGAGTGGTTTAAGGCACCATCTTGGAAAGGTGGCGTAGTGAAAGCTACCGTGAGTTCGAATCTCATGCGCTCCGCCATGGAAATTATCAGCCCCTACTACCGTAAGGTAATAGGGGCTTTTTTTACTTCAGCGTTTTCGTTTACGATGCTCTTTCATCACCGCAAATAACAGCCAACAGCCTAAACCAATAGCTGTAATATATCCGATGAAACCTAATGCCGGAATGCCAAATACTTTTGGGGTCATCTGTGTAGTACACAGTAATGAACTAGCCATTAACAACCCAGCACTGACAATACCAACAGTCAGCTTATTCACCATATGATTAATAGCAGTCATTGGTACATCACTGCCCATGACATCTAGATTAATTTTTAAACGTCCTTTCATAACCATTTGCATGACTTCATATAACTGAATCGGCAATCGCATGCCATAAGTAGTTGCATCATACAATTGTTTGCCATTTTTGGTCAGTTCTTTTTTTAGGTCCCACTTTTTTACCATCTTTCCTGCCACATGATTTGCCGCTATAGAAATAATGTTAATACTTGGATCTACGATTACCATAGTGCTTTCTATCGTGACTAGCCCTCTTGCGAGCATGCTAATACCTTTTGGCATCGATATTTTATGCTTATGTGCAATCGTAAAGATTTCCTGTATCGCTACACCAAGATTGATTTCTGCCAATTCCATTTGTAGATAACGGCGCATAAAGCTTTCCATATCATCATAAAACAAGGCATGATCGATTTTAGCATCATGGATACCTAAAGCCAAAACGACATCCACTAGTTTCTGGGTATCATTATTGCCAATCGCCATGACGGCGTTTTTCATTAAATCTTTATCTTGCTTGCTAAGCATGCCCATCATGCCAAAATCAATCCAGACAATCTTACCATCCCGAATACGCAAATTGCCCGGATGTGGGTCAGCATGAAAAAATCCATCATCTACAATCTGTTTGATATAGTTTTCTGCTAACTTAATCGCGATTTCTTTACGGTCATAGCCTTCTTTTTCCAAAACCTCAAATTCATCGATTTGTAAGCCATTAATATATTCCATGACTAAAACACGGCTCGTGCTGTATTCCTCTTCTATCTTAGGAGCACCAATATATTGAATGTCCTCATTAAGGGCAGTAAAACGTTTGGCAAATTTAGCTTCATTAAGAAAATCCATCTCCTCTTTGGCAGTATGCCAAAATTCATCTAAAACGATATTAATGTCTACTACACTGCCTAATATTTCATTGAGATGTAAAAGTTTACTAGCTCTTCGCACTAATGAAATATCACGTTCCATGGTCGCATAGATGTTGGGGCGCTGTATCTTAGCAACAATGTCTCGTCCATCCTTCAGTTTGGCTTTATGAACCTGAGCGATTGAAGCACTACCTAAAGGCTGTACATCAAAGTCTATAAAAACATCTTCTAGATCCATCCCATATTCTTCTTCAATGACATTACGTACCGTTTCCATATCCATGGGAGCAACATTATCTCGTAGTTTGATAAGTTCTACGCAATATCGCTCTGAAAACATATCCTGCCTTGCTGACATGATCTGTCCGATTTTGACAAAGGTAGGGCCTAGATCTTCTAAAATTTCACGAAATTTTATTGGATCGACACCTTTCGTAATCTGATGCTTTTTTAGGATACTAATGATTTGAGCAAGTCGGCGTTTACTGCTTAGACTCTTATTATTTGTCTTCTTCATCACTCTTTGCTTGCAATTCTTCAATCTTTTCTTTAATTGCCGCAAGTTCTTCCTTGCTCACCTTTTCCAGATCTTTCTTAATACCTTCTGCATCTACAGGAGTGCTTAGCTTTTCTTTGACCGCATGTTTTAGTTCTTCATTTAACACTTTTCCCTGCTCTACAGTCAATTCACCTTTTTTAACTAGCTGATCTACTAATTCTTTTGCTTTTTCTGCTGTTGTAGCAGCTGCACCGATTCCGGCAAGAAATACTTTCTTTACATCATCACTAAAATTCAACATAGTAATACATCTCCTTTGGATATTTTTTATTACTTTTATTTTACCACGTTTTCTATGCTTCGGCACAAAGGAAATACTTTTTTCCTTCTGAATGATCTGCTTTCCGTATGATATGTTCCATCTTTTCAACAAAGCCTTAGAAATAGTAGACTTTTCCCTATCTTTTCGTTAAAATGAAACTGGTGATGAACATGAGGAAATATGTTTCTTTCATAAAATTTCTTGATCATGCACATATTGCTTATAACGAGGTACGCATCGTGAAACAGCCATCTTATCTAAAACGTTATTTCGAGCAATATAAAGCATATTATAAATTATTTTTGATTGGGCATAATTATGCGGGTGAGTATGAAAAATTGGAAGAAGATCTCAAAAATGTGACAAGCAAATTAACATAATTTGTCTTTTCTTTCATTCAATGTTAAAATAAGCTGCATTGGAGGCGATAATTTGAAACGATTTCGATGGATGGCAATCATCGTAGCTATGCTTATGGTATGCGCAGGCTGCAGTGAAAAAGAAAAACAACCGACACCAACTGATGTAACCAAACAATTTCTGACAGCAATCCAAAAGCAGGCTGAAACAGCTTTAAAAACATCTTCTCAATGGAATCTGGCAAGCATGAAATCTTTACAGATGCAAGATGAGGATTATATAGATGGCATTGATCACGAATTGCAAAAAGCTGCACATGATACGATGTATGGATTTCAATTCACGATAAAAAAGGAAACCATAAAGGATAAAAATGCACAAGTCGCTATAATCTTAAAAACAAAAGATATTCGTAATGCTGTAAAAAAAGGGATGAAAGAAGCAGAGAAGAAAGTGGAAAAGCTCAGTAAAGATAAGAACTTTTCTGATCAAAAAGCCCAACAAGAAATACTTACCACGTTATATACTTATATTCGTGATAGTAAAGAAGAAAAAGAGCAAACTGTTACTATTTCCTTACAACAAAATGATGGTGTATGGATCGTGAAAAAGGAAAATCAAGAGTTGGAAAAAGCATTATTAGCTAACGGTGAAGAACTGATTCAATTGATTCAATAAAACAAAAGGCTGTGACAGCGGAGAACATCCGTTATCACAGCCTTCATATGGGTTTGTCAAGAAAAGTGTGTAAGTAAAATTGATTAAGAGGGTTTGTCAAGAAAAGTGTGTAAGTAAAATTGATTAAGACATCTATTTAAGATA
>OLQE01000035.1_pt1 | contig 115344 bp, 134 predicted proteins | sample 1643161 | NCBI WGS metagenome assembly OLQE01 (sample SAMEA3136650, study PRJEB25190) | human gut metagenome
TAAGCTAAAAACAAATCGAAGGAGAATAAATATGAGCAACAGAAATTATAAATTTGAAACATTACAGTTACACGTAGGACAGGAACAGCCGGATCCGGCAACAGATGCAAGAGCAGTTCCAATTTATCAGACAACATCATATGTGTTTAGAAATTCAGAGCATGCAGCAGCAAGATTTGGATTAGCTGACGCAGGAAACATTTACGGAAGATTAACAAACTCAACTCAGGGTGTGTTTGAAGACAGAATCGCTAAGCTTGAGGGAGGTGTTGCAGGTTTAGCTGTAGCATCAGGAGCAGCAGCAATTACATACACAATTCAGGCATTAGCAGGTGCCGGAGAACATATTGTTGCTCAGAAGACAATTTACGGTGGAACATCAAACCTTTTAGCTCACACATTACCAAACTATGGCATTACAGCTACATTTGTAGATGCCCATAACTTAGAAGAAGTTGAAGGTGCAATTCAGGATAATACAAAGGCAATTTACCTTGAAACATTAGGAAATCCTAACAGTGATATTCCTGACATTGATGCCATTGCAGAAATCGCACATAAGCACGGACTTCCTGTAGTAGTGGATAACACATTTGGTACACCATACCTTATCCGTCCAATTGAGCATGGTGCAGACATTGTTGTTCATTCAGCAACTAAGTTTATTGGTGGACATGGTACATCACTTGGTGGCGTAATCGTTGATGGCGGTACATTTGACTGGGCTGCAAGTGGCAGATATCCTGGAATTTCAGAGCCAAACCCAAGCTATCATGGAGTTAAGTTTACAGAGGCAGCAGGTCCTGCAGCATTTGCAACATATATCAGAGCAATTTTACTTAGAGATACAGGTGCAACAATTTCACCATTTAATGCTTTCTTATTACTTCAGGGAACAGAAACATTATCTCTTAGAATTGAGCGTCATAATGAAAATACAAAGAAGGTAGTTGAATATTTATCAAATCATCCGTTAGTTGAAAAGGTAAATCATCCATCATTACCTGATCATCCTGACCATGCACTTTACGAAAGATATTTCCCAAATGGCGGTGCAAGTATCTTTACATTTGACATCAAAGGCGGACAGGAAGAAGCTCATAAGTTTATTGATAACTTACAGCTGTTCTCATTACTTGCAAACGTTGCAGATGTTAAATCACTGGTTATCCATCCGGCAACCACCACACACAGCCAGTGCACAGAGGAAGAACTTCTGGATCAGGGTATCAAACCGAACACTATCCGTCTCTCCATCGGAACGGAAAATATCGATGATATCATTCAGGATCTGGATGAAGCTTTCAAGGCAATCCAGTAATTGAAATTCGGTAAAAAAACCAGATATGGTCTCACTGCGTTGGTGGATCTGGCAGCACAGCCGTCCACCACACCGGTAGCCCTGAAAACCATTGCTGAAAGAAATGACATTTCTTTACAGTTTCTGGAACACATATTTGCCTCGTTTCGAAGAACAGGTATCGTAAAAAGTGTCAAAGGCTCGCAGGGAGGATATAATCTGGCAAAAGATGCGGACGAGATCACTGTTGCATCCGTGGTAGAGGCCCTGGAGGGAAGTTATCATCTTGAAGATGAGGATGCTTTGGCGGAAAACAGTTACAAGGGAATCTCCGATACGATCCAGAAACTGGTGGTGGATTCCGTCAATCAGGAACTTGATCAGATTCTGTCAAATCTTACTTTGGCACAGATGACCGGTTATTATGCCGATCATTATGAAAAACAGGAAATGTACTATATCTGAATATGACCGGAGGTTTCAGGCGGCTCTGTCGCTCTGGCTTCCGGTTATTTTTATATACGCAGCGTATGTCTGGCAGAAAGAGGAAATACACATGTCAATCAAAAAAATCGCAGAAAAAGCAGGAGTATCGGTATCAACCGTTTCCCGTATCCTGAATAAGCCCGATTACAGATGTTCCGTACCGGGTCTCAGAGAAAAAGTTTGGTCCATTGCAATGGAGTTGAATTATGTCCCAAATGAAGCGGCACGTAACCTCAAAAAAGGAACACAGGCAAAAGAAAGCAAAATCTGGCATATTCATGTTCTGATGACTAGAACAGATGAGTCCAGAACGGATCCTTTTTTTACAGAGCTTCTTCATATTATAGAAAGTGAAATTCATGGACAGAACTGTATCCTTTCAAAGGTGTGGTACAAACCGTTCTTTTCAGATGACCGAAAATGCCGGAGAGAAAATCTTGACCAGATCATTCAGGGCATGTATACTGAGACAGAAGGAAAAAAGGATGGTCTGATCATTATCGGGCGATGTAATCCGCTTGCCCTGAAAAAACTGAATCAGAAATACCGGAGCGTGGTTTCGGTAAACCGAAATTCAACGAATTATGAAGTAGATGAGGTCCTTTGCGACGGCAAAAAGATTGCCGCGATGGCAGTAGAGCATCTGATCTCACTGGGACATCGTAATATCGGTTATGTGGGTGGATGCAGGAATGAAGACCGTTATACCGGATATCTGGATACATTGAAGCAGAACCATCTGGATGTGATACCGGAATATGTTGTAGAGTCGAACCAGACCGAGATTGAAGGTTTTGAGGCAATGGAGAAACTTCTGAAATCTGAAGACTGTCCAACCGGAATTTACTGTGCGAATGATATTACAGCTGTGGGAATGCTGAAATGTCTGCGGCGATGCAGAAATCTCTATTTTACTCCGTCGATAATAGCGAGTGATGATATTGAAGAGGCACAGTATACGAAACCGATGCTGACAACTGTTGGCCTTCCGAAAGAGGAAATGGGACGTTTTGCGCTGTATCTTCTTCTGGACCGGATGAAGGGCGGACACAGTGGTGTTGTGAGGATGGAACTGTCAGGAAAACTTCTTGTGAGAAACAGCTGTTCACATGTTTCGGAAAGTTTCTGGAGTGATTACTGTATATAGTAGTTACTGTGAACGGAATGAACAGTAACATTACAGCCGGGGAATATGTGAAAAGATAAAGGAAGATTGATATGTGTATAAGAACGATTGAAGAATTAGAAAAGGATACAAGGGAAAAACAGGTAATAGATATCCGTGATAAGGCTGACTTTGAAAAAGAGACTTATCCGGGTGCAGTCAATATATACTGGGAAGAGCTTGAAGAGCATATGGATGAGATTCGCAGGGACTGTCCAGTCTATCTGGTTTGTTATACAGGGCAGAAGAGTGAGGAGATCGCGGAAGAACTGACGGAACAGGGATATGAGATCTACAGTGTCAAAAACGGCTATCGTGCATGGCTGAAACTCAAACTCGGCAGACTGATGGCAAATCACAATGAAGCAGAGCAGCGTACAAAGGATATTGAACGTAGTATTATCAAGAAATTCCGTAAACCGATCTGGAGACGTTTTACAAAGGCAATCCGGGAATATGAACTGGTACAGGATGGAGACAAGATTGCGGTCTGTATTTCCGGAGGCAAGGATTCCATGCTGATGGCAAAGCTTTTTCAGGAGCTTTCCCGTCATGGAAAGAAAAATTTCGAAGTTGTTTTTCTTGTGATGAATCCGGGTTATAATGAAATAAACTACCAGACTATCAAAGATAATGCAAAGATTCTAAATGTGCCGATTACAGTGTTTGAATCAGACATTTTCAATATTGTAGCCTCTGAGGAGCAGTCTCCGTGCTATCTCTGCGCACGTATGAGAAGGGGATATCTTTATAGTAAGGCAAAAGAACTTGGATGTAACAAAATTGCGCTTGGTCATCATTATGATGATGTGATCGAGACGATTCTTATGGGAATGCTTTATGGCGCACAGGTGCAGACTATGATGCCGAAACTTCACAGTACAAACTTTGAGGGTATGGAGCTGATCCGCCCCCTGTACTTAATCCGTGAGGCGGATATCATTCACTGGGCAAATTATAATGACCTGCATTTTATCCAGTGTGCATGCCGCTTTACAGAGCACTGTGCATCCTGCGGCGGTACAGAAAAAGGTTCAAAGAGGGCTGAGATTAAAGAACTGATCCATGAACTTGCCCAGAAAGATCCGGTTATTGAATATAATATTTTTCGAAGTGTGGAGAATGTTAACCTCAACACCGTTATTGGATATAAGCAGGATGGGGTACGACATAATTTCCTTGATACCTATGATGATGTGAAATAAATACAGGAATATTGAGCAGCTGCTGTCGAAATGACAGCGGCTGTTTTTTTCTGAAATTTCAAGCTGTGCAAACGTTTTCTAATAAACATATTTAAAAGATATGTTTATTGGTATATAATGCCATTAACATAAAACATATCATTTGCGTATGTTATAATAATCTACAGGGAGTGGCACAAATGAAGAAAAAGAAATTTCGAAACCTCTGTCTGGCAGCAGTTCTTGGAATCGCCGGATTTGCAGGCATCTGTTCCTACGATGCCGGAGCAGGAACGAATGTACATATTATTAATGTTTCTTATGATCCGACAAGAGAACTGTATGAATCCTATAATAAAATATTCAAAGAACACTGGAAAGAAAAAACAGGACAGGATGTCGATGTCATCCAGTCACATGGAGGTTCCGGCAAACAGGCACTTGAAGTGATCAATGGACTTCAGGCAGATGTTGTGACACTGGCCCTTGAATATGATATCGATGCAATCGAAAATTCAGGGATGATCAGAGACAGATGGAAAGAGGAACTTCCTGATGACAGCGCACCTTATACATCAACGATCGTATTTCTTGTAAGAAAAGGTAATCCGAAAAACATTCAGGACTGGAATGACCTGATTCGGGATGATGTGGATGTCATTACCCCAAATCCAAAAACTTCCGGTGGTGCCCGCTGGAATTACCTTGCGGCATGGGCATATGCACAGAAACAATACGATGGTGATGAAGCGCAAATGGAAAATTTTATCAAAAATTTATATCAGAATGTTCTTGTGCTGGATTCCGGTGCAAGAAGTGCAACAACCTCTTTTGTAGAAAATGGACAGGGAGATGTCCTGATTGCATGGGAAAATGAAGCTTTTCTCTCTGTGACAGATGATCCGGATGAGTTTGAAATTGTGAATCCGAGCATCAGTGTACTTGCACAGCCGTCTGTAGCAGTTGTTGACGAAGTGGCAGAAAACCGTGGTACGGAAGAGGTTTCAAGAGAATATCTGAATTATCTGTATTCTGATGAGGCACAGCGCATTGCCGCACAGAATTATTATCGCCCGGTAAATAAACAGATCTTAAACGAATATAAAGATGTTTTTGACCTCAGCATGGAATTGAAGACCATCGATGATTTCGGAGGATGGCAGGAAGTTCAGCAGAAACATTTTGCAGACGGTGGAGTATTTGACAGAATTTACGGCAACTAAAAGATGAGGAGCGGATACTATGAAAAAAAGTAAAAAAAGAGTGATTCCCGGATTCGGACTGACAATGGGCGTGACGATCACGATGCTGAGTATCATAGTCCTGATTCCGCTGGCATCACTTGTAGTATATTCTTCACAGCTTGGACTGAAAGAGTTTTTCGAAGTAATCACAAGAAAAAGAGTATTGTCCAGCTTTTACGTAAGTTTTATCACAGCACTTGGTGCATCACTGGTCAACGCTGTGATGGGACTGATTCTTGCCTGGGTGCTGGTGCGTTATGAATTTCCTGGCAAACGGATCATGGATGGGATGATAGAGCTTCCTTTTGCACTGCCGACAGCAGTAGCAGGCATTTCGCTCACATCTCTTACAGCAGACCAGGGACTGATTGGAAGTTTTTTTGCAAAATTCGGTATCAAGATCGCCTATACCAAACTTGGCATTACATTTGCATTGATTTTTGTTGGAATTCCGTTTGTAGCAAGAGCGGTACAGCCTGTTCTTGAAAAGCTGGATGGTTCTTATGAAGAAGCAGCACGTGTTATGGGTGCAAAACCGGGACTGATTTTCCGAAGAGTAATCCTGCCGGAACTTCTGCCACCGCTTCTGACCGGAACAGGGCTTGCATTCGGGCGCTGCCTCGGAGAATACGGAAGTGTTGTATTTATTGCAGGAAACCGTCCGTATGAAACAGAGATCACACCACTGATCATCATGTCAGAACTGCAGGAATTTGATTATCAGAGTGCAACATCCATTGCACTGGTCATGCTCATTGCATCGTTTTTAATCTTATTTTTGATGAATCTGATGCAGGCACGTAATTCAAAAAGACTGAGAGGGGGAGCCATCTGATGGAAAATCATAAAACAGAATCAAAAACAGTAAAATTTCTGCTGATCGGAATCAGTGTCCTCTTTCTTTTTGTGATGCTGGTGCTGCCGTTATTGGTTGTTGTTACAGAGGCATTAAAAAAAGGCTGGCAGGTTTATGTTGAAGCAGTGACAGATTCTTATACAATCGATGCGCTGATGCTGACTCTGAAGGCAACAGTCATTGCAGTTTTATGTAATACATTTTTCGGATTGTGTGCGGCATGGGCAGTGACGAGATTTCAGTTTAAAGGTAAAAAAATCCTGACAACACTGATCGATGTACCGGTTACTGTTTCTCCAATCATCGCTGGTCTGATTTATCTGCTCGTATTCGGAAAACAGAGTATTTTTTATCCGTATCTGCAAAAAGCCGGGATTCAGATTGTATTTGCAGTGCCGGGAATTATTCTTGCCACAGTATTTGTGACATTTCCATTTGTTTTCCGTGAACTTCTTCCGGTGCTGGAATCCATCGGGACAGATGAGGAAGAAGCAGCAGCACTGATGGGAGCGAAAGGCTGGACTATTTTTTCAAAAATCACATTTCCACATATCAAATGGGCGCTTCTGTACGGAATAGTTTTATGTACAGCAAGGGCAATGGGAGAATTCGGTGCCGTATCGGTATTATCCGGGCACCTCAGAGGTCTGACAAATACGCTGCCACTGCATGTGGAAATTTTGTTTAATGAATTTCAGTATGTGCCGGCATTCGCAGTATCGTCAATTCTTGTGATTATGGCGGTGATTCTTCTGATTATACGAAGCATCATGGAGCACCGGGGCAAAAAGGAGGAAGCATAATGTACGTGGAATTAAAAGACATCAATAAGACTTTTGGAGATTATAAAGCATCGGATCATGTTTCCTTCGGAATTGAGAAAGGAAAACTGATCGGACTTTTAGGACCAAGTGGAAGCGGAAAAACAACGATCCTGCGTATGATTGCCGGATTGGAACAGCCGGACAGCGGAAAGATCGTCATCGACGGAAAAGTAGTAAATAACATTCCGGCAAGTGAGCGCGGCATCGGTTTTGTATTCCAGAGCTACGCGCTGTTTCGTTATATGACTGTTTATGATAATATAGCATTTGGCCTGAAAGTACAGAAAGCTGACAAAACTTATATCAAAAAAAGAGTAACGGAGCTGATAGAACTGATCGGCCTTAAAGGACTGGAAAAAAGATATCCGAGCCAACTGTCCGGTGGTCAGAGACAGAGGGTTGCTTTTGCAAGGGCGCTGGCGCCTAATCCGCAGCTTTTACTTCTGGATGAACCATTTGCCGCTATTGATGCAAAAATTCGCCAGGAACTTAGGACATGGCTGAAAGACATGATTGAAAAACTCGGTATCACCAGTATCTTTGTCACACATGACCAGGATGAGGCGATTGAAGTTGCAGATGAGATCATTATTACAAACAAAGGTCACATTGAGCAGAAGGGAAGTCCGGTGGAAGTATATCAGCGCCCGGAAACTGCTTTCAGCGCATCTTTCTTTGGTCAGGCAGCAATTGTGAAGGATTATCACATTTTTAACTATTTTGAAGATATTGCCGGAGCAGAGCATGCAATCGTCCGTCCGGAATTTGTCAAAGTGACCAGAAAAAATGAAGTGCAGAAATACAAAAGTTCTGCATCAGAAGCGGTGGTAGAACGTGTCGCTTTCCGCGGCAGTTATTTTGAACTGGGACTGAAAGTAGGAGATATCCAGTTGAGCGCGCGAAGGGGACTGGATGAAACGCTTGTACATACAGGGGAGACAGTAGACGTTTTTGTACAGCGCATTTTTGTTATAAAAGAAAACAAAGTTTATGCGTTGGAAAACAGTTCAGCAAGAGAAGATTATCTTGTGATTTGACGATATTACTTGTTTTCCCTATAACCTTGTAGTATAATAGGTAAATATGGAGGGATTTACATGAAAATATCAACAAGAGGACGTTATGCACTTCGTGTTATGCTGGATCTTGCAGAGCATAACAATGGAGAATATATTCCATTAATGGACATTGCGAGAAGACAGGAGATTTCAGAAAAGTATCTGGAATCCATTGTATCTGTACTGAGTAAACAGAAGTTTGTAAAGGCATTACGCGGAAAAGGAGGCGGATATCGTCTGGCCAAAACTCCGGCAGAATATACGATCGGCAGTATTTTAAGAATTACAGAAGGCTCAATGGCACCGGTAGCATGTCTTGATGATCATCCGAATCAGTGCGAGAGAGCATCATCCTGCAAGACATTACAGATGTGGGAAAATTTTTACAAGTTGATCAATGAATATTTTGACGGAATCACACTGGAAGATCTGCTTGAACAAAATGCAGATATGGGTGATTATGTAATCTGAGACAGGACGAATTTTGCAAGTATAACGAGTCCGTAAAAGAAGTAAAACAGGACAGATTTGTCATTGAACTGATCTGGTCCTGTTTTTTAATGTTTGTGTTATCCTGAAAAAGGAAAAACTGGAAAAAACATACAATACCTATTGACATGGTATGTTTATGGGTATATAGTAATAGCAACAAAAAGAAAGGATATAAAGGAGCACAGGAATGAAAGAATACGGTTTTAATACAACTTTGCTTCATGGGACAGAGGAGACAAATCCTTTTGGCGCGACACAGGTTCCGGTCTACCAGTCCAGTGCATTCCGTCACGATACAGCAGAGGAACTCGAAAAGATTTTTGCAAATAAACGGGCCGGATATTCATATACAAGAATCAACAATCCGACAGTTGAAGCTTTTGAGAAACGAATGACGAAGCTTGAGGGTGGAATAGGAAGTGTGGCATGCGCGTCAGGAATGGCGGCATTGACTATGGCTCTTATGAATATCCTGCAAAATGGTGATCATGTAGTTGCAGCGGCAGGATTGTACGGCGGCACGGTAGAACTTCTGGATGAACTGAAAGCTTACGGGATTACGACAACTTATGTACGAGAGAATACACCACAGGCTTTTGAAACGGAGATTACACCTCAGACCAAAGCTGTTTTTGCAGAAACAATTGGCAATCCGAAACTGGATGTAACGGATATTCAGGGAGTGGCGGAAATTGCACATAAGTATGGGATTCCGTTTCTGGTAGATAATACAGTTGCAACCCCATATCTGATCAATCCGTTAAAGCTTGGAGCTGACATCGTGATTCATTCCTCCTCAAAATATATAAACGGGAGCAGTGATGCAATCAGTGGAATTTTGATCAGCGGCGGCGGTTTCAAATGGAATGCAGAGAAATTTCCGGGTATGGCAGAATTTAAGAAGTTCGGTCCATTTGCATATCTTGCAAAACTGCGAAACGGTTTATTTCGAAGTATGGGCGCCTGTCTGGCACCGCAGAATGCATTTTTGAATACACTCGGACTTGAAACACTTGGACTTCGAATGCAGCGCCACTGTAGTAACGCCATGGAGCTGGCGGAGTTTTTGAAAGAACTTGGTCATGGAATTACTGTTTCCTATCCCGGTCTTTCGGAACATCCATATCATAAGATTGCGGCACAACAGTTCCATGGTGGGTACGGAGCAATCATTACATTAAGAACAGGAAGTAGAGAACGTGCTTTCCGAATCCTGAATGAACTGAGGATCCCATGGCTGGTATCAAATATAGGAGATACGAAAACACTTGCGATACATCCATCCAGCACAATTGCGGCACATCTGACACAGGAAGAAAAAGAACTTTCCGGTGTATATGATGATATGATTCGAATCAGTGTGGGAATAGAAGATATTGAAGATTTAAAAGAAGATTTCAGAAGAGTAATAGAAGGAGAGGACAAAAATGGCGAAAGTTGATTACGCAACATTAAAAAAAGGCGGCTTTATGCGTCAGAAACAGAAAAACAATTTTTCCCTGAGACTTGCCTGCGTCGGTGGTGCACTTACCGCTGAAAACCTCAAAAAAATTGCAGAGGTTGCAGAGAAATACGGAGATGGCTACGTACATCTGACATCCAGACAGGGTGTAGAGATTCCTTTTATTAAATTAGATGATATTGATGATGTGACAGTAGATCTTGCTAAGGGCGGATGTCGCCCGGGTGTCTGCGGACCACGCGTTCGAACAGTGACAGCATGTCAGGGAAATGCAGTCTGTCCGAGTGGAAATATCAACAGTTATGATATAGCTGTTAAATTAAATGAAAGATATTTCGGACGTGAGCTTCCGCATAAATTCAAATTTGGTGTAACAGGCTGTCAGAACAACTGCCTCAAAGCCGAAGAAAATGATGTAGGAATCAAGGGCGCTGCACAGATCAGCTGGAAAGAGGATACCTGTATTCACTGTGGTGTCTGTGAAAAAGCCTGCAGGGAAGAAGCAGTTACTTTTCAGGATGGCAAGCTCGTAATCGACACTCAGCTATGTAATTACTGTGGACGTTGCGCAAAATCCTGCCCGGTTGATGCATGGGACGTAAATGAAGCATTTCTTGTATCATTTGGCGGTACTTTTGGAAACCATATCAGTAAAGGAAGAGAATTCCTTCCGCTGATAACATCCGAAGAACAGCTTTTCCGTGTGACAGATGCGGCAATTCAGTTTTTTGCAGATCATGCAAATGCAGGAGAGCGATTCAAATTTACAATTGACAGAGTTGGAGAAGAAAAACTGTACGAAGTACTGAAAGGAGCTTATGATGGCTGATTATAAGATTGATGATACTGTAGATATTACAGATGTTGTCTGCCCGGTAACATTTGTAAAAGCAAAGGTTGCACTTGAGGAACTGGACGATGGACAGATCCTTGCAGTCCGTATGAATAACGGAGAACCGGTACAGAATGTACCGCGAAGCATTAAAGAAGAAGGACATCAGATTCTGAAACTCACTGACAACGGGGATGATACATTTACCCTGATCGTTAAGAAAGTAGAGGATGAATGATATGGCACTCAGAATCAATGCAGAGAACTTTGAAGAAAAGGTGTTAAAAGCAGACAAGCCGGTTCTTGTGGATTTCTATTCTGATAGCTGCATCCCGTGCAAACAGATGGCAGGAATCCTCGGAGACATTGAAGACGAGAATGAAGATAATATTTACATCTACAAAGTAAATGTGAATTATGACAAAGAACTGGCTGAGAAATACAAAGTCATGTCAGTTCCGACAGTGATCTGCTTCGTAAACGGAGAAGCAAAAGGAAAGACTGTAGGACTGAAAGAACAGGAAGAAATAGAAGAGTTGTTTGAAAAATACGTTTGATAAGTTTACATGTGTCAGATAAATATTTATCTGCACACTGGAAATTATCAAGACGGTGGGCAGCCAGCCTGCCGGCGGGAAGCACGACAATGGTTGAGAAATTCCTGTGAAACGGTTAATTATTCTTGTCAAAGCTGTAAAATTATTTAAGAACTTGTTGGGGATATTCAGGGGATTCATAAACATTTTCACAAGAAGATGATCTGACAACCAATTTCACAAATTTTGAGTATAAAAGGAGATAAGAGATATGTTTATAAAAGTTGCAGGAGAGAAGAAGGAATACCCGGAAGGACTTACCGTAAAGGAACTGATTGAAAAAGAAGACGTAGAGACACCACAGTATGTTACCGTAACAATCAATGACGAATTTATAGAAAGTGGTGCTTTCGAATCTACAGAAGTTAAAGATGGTGATGAAGTTGAATTTCTGTACTTCATGGGAGGAGGCGCAAGATAATGGCATTTACAAACGAACAGTTAGAGCGCTATTCCCGCCACATCATCCTCAAAGAGGTTGGTGCGAAGGGACAGAAGAAGCTTCTGAATTCCAGTGTACTGATCATTGGCGCAGGCGGACTTGGAGCACCGGCAGCTATGTATCTGGCAGCAGCCGGAGTTGGAACCATTGGAATTGCAGATGCCGATGAAGTTGATCTTTCCAATCTTCAGAGACAGGTCATCCATACAACGGCAGACCTTGGTAAGGCGAAAGTAAAATCTGCAAAAGAAACCATGCAGGCAATCAACCCGGATGTCAAAGTTAATACATACCGTAAGTTTATCACATCAGAAAATATCATGGACATCATCAAGGATTATGATTTCATCATCGACGGAACAGATAACTTCCCGGCAAAATTCCTTATCAATGATGCATGTGTCATGGCACAGAAGCCATTCTCCCATGCAGGAATTATTCGTTTCAAAGGTCAGCTTATGACGTATGTGCCGGGAGAAGGACCATGTTACAGATGCGTATTTAAGGATCCGCCGCCGAAGGATGCAGTGCCGACCTGTAAGCAGGCCGGAGTTATCGGAGCCATGGGCGGAGTCATCGGAAGCCTACAGGCAATGGAAGCAGTGAAATACATCATCGGAAAAGGAGATCTCCTGACAGGCAGACTTCTTACTTATGATGCACTGACAATGACTTTCCGTACGATCAAACTTCCTAAGAACCATGACTGCCCGGTATGCGGCGATCACCCGACCATCACAAAACTGATCGACTACGAGCAGGCGGAATGCGACATGCATATGTAATGCTGCGATAGTGGGAAAATGAGAGGACTACGTGTGTTGGATAAGTATTTCATCGAAGACACGCTCTCGCTGCCTTCGACTGGCAGCGAAAGCGTATCTTCGTTGAATTGATTATTGCACACACGTAACTTGACAACATCGAGGAGTTTTATTATGAAACTATATTTGAAAAAATCCGATTACACCACCATCCTGGAACACTGTACTGCCGGCCTCCCGAACGAGTCATGCGGCCTCCTCGCAGGAACCAAAGAAGATGAGGAGATCACCGTCACAAAAGTCTATCTCCTCACAAACGTAGATGCCAGCATAGAACACTTCTCCATGGATCCGAAAGAACAGCTTAAAGCACTCAAAGATGCCAGAGCAAACGGATATAAAATCATAGGGAACTTCCATTCCCATCCTGAATCCCCTTCCCGTCCGTCAGAGGAAGACAAACGACTGGCATTTGATCCGACCATCGAATATCTTATCCTTTCCCTTATGGAGGAAGGAAATCCGGTGCTGAAAGCATTTGAAATCGACAAAGAAAAAAATGTTACGATCCACGAAATCGAGATTACAGAATAAAGTCAGGAAGAAAAAACCATGAGCAAACCCTTACAGGTAAAACAGATAGATACAGATGTCCTGATTATCGGCGGCGGTACCGCAGGCTGTTACGCGGCACTTACAATCAGTAGAAATTCAGATGTTTCTGTTCTGGTAGCAGAGAAAGCAAATATCAAACGAAGCGGCTGTCTGGCAGCTGGTGTTAACGCCATCAATGCCTATATCGTCAAAGGACGTAAACCTCAGGATTATGTAGACTACGCAACAAAAGATGCGGCAGGCATTGTCAGAAATGACCTGCTTCTGACGGCAGCCGAAGAATTTAACAATGTAACAGCAGATATGGAAAGCCTCGGTCTTGTAATTCTCAAAGATGAAAACGGAGACTATGTGGCGAGAGGTAACCGCAACATTAAGATCAATGGCGAGAACTTCAAACCACTTCTTGCAGATGCTGTATACAAAAGCAAAAATGTAGACGTTCTAAATTACGTAAATATTACAGATCTTCTTACAGAAAACGGAAGTGTTTATGGCGCAGTCGGTTTTTCCATTATGGAAGAAACAGCCTATGTGATCCATGCAAAGGCAGTCCTGATCGCAACAGGTGGCGCTGCAGGCATTTATAAACCAAACAACCCGGGATTTTCCAGACATAAAATGTGGTATCCTCCTTTTAACACAGGAGCCGGATATGCGATGGGAATCCGTTCCGGTGCAGAGATGACAACCTTTGAGATGCGTTTTATTGCACTGAGATGCAAAGATACAATTGCTCCGACCGGAACCATTGCGCAGGGTGTACAGGCAAAGCAGGTTAATTCAAAAGGCGAAGTTTACGAGCATATCTATGGCCTGACAACCAGCCAGAGAGTTTATGGAACAGTCAGAGAAAACCAGCTGGGACATGGTCCGTGTTATCTTCAGACTTCCGGTATCACGTCCGAGCAGGATCGGGATCTTCTGAAAGCATATCTGAACATGGCACCGAGCCAGACCCTTAAATGGATTGAAAGCGGCAAGATGCCGAGTGAACAGGACGTAGAGATTCAGGGAACAGAGCCATATATTGTAGGTGGTCATACGGCAAGTGGTTTCTGGGTAGATACAAAGAGAGAAACGACCATTCACGGACTGTATGCGGCCGGTGATGTTGCTGGCGGATGTCCGCAGAAATATGTAACCGGTGCTCTGGCCGAGGGCAAGATTGCCTCTTTTGCAATCATCGAACAGCTGAAAAGTGATTCTGATGAAACAACGTCCACAATCGAAAAACAGGCACAAGTGATTTTGAAAGATTACGAAAAAATTCGCAGTACACAGAACGGATTATTTACAATTGATGATCTGGAAGAAGCCATGCAGAAAGTTATGGACGAATATGCAGGCGGAATCGCAAGCAATTATCAGTTTAATGAAAAACAGTTAAAACTTGCAGAAGAAAAAATCGCGCGTTTAAGTGAACTGGCAGAGCAGATCGGGGCAGAGGATATGCATGAACTCCTTTTTGCTTACGAGTTAAAAGAAAGACTTCTTGTTTGTCGGGTTCTGATCGAACATCTCAAAAACAGAAAAGAAACACGCTGGCATTCGTTTAATGAAAATCTTGATCATCCGGAGACAGATGAGAAATTTGAAAAATATGTAAATTCCAGAATGGAAGACGGCAAGCTCCATATTCTGTTCCGTGATCTGGTAAAGGGGGATACTTATGAGCATACAAATTCGTAAAGACCGCTGTGTCGGCTGCGGAAAATGTCAGGAAGTATGTCCCGGCACCCTCATTCAGATCATAGACAAAAAAGCAGTCATGAAATACCCGAAAAACTGCTGGGGCTGCGTTTCCTGCGTAAAAGAATGCAGGGCAGGAGCCATTGAATTCTATCTTGGTGCAGACATCGGCGGCATGGGTGGAACAATGAATGTCACACAAAAAGGTGATCTTCTCAACTGGAATATCACCAGAGCAGACGGCAGCGAACTTGTGATCAGCGTTGACCGGAGAAATTCCAATAAATATTAAGACAGGAGACCAAATATGAGCGGATTATCACATTTAGATGAACTGGAAGCAGAAGCAATATATATTATCCGGGAAGTGGCAGCAGAATGCGAAAAACCAGTAATGCTTTATTCCATCGGAAAAGACAGCTCAGTAATGCTTCATCTTGCACTGAAAGCTTTTTATCCGGAAAAACCGCCTTTCCCGTTTTTACATGTCAATACAACATGGAAATTCAAAGAAATGATTGAGTTTCGTGATAAGACAGCAAAAGATCTTGGAATCGAGATGCTGGAATATATTAACGAAGATGGTGTAAAGCAGGGAATCAATCCTTTCGATCACGGTTCAGCTTATACAGATATCATGAAAACACAAGCTCTGAAACAGGCTCTGAACAAATATGGTTTTACAGCAGCTTTTGGCGGCGGCCGTCGTGATGAAGAAAAGAGCCGTGCAAAAGAACGTATTTTTTCTTTCCGCAACGAAAATCATGCGTGGGATCCGAAAAATCAGAGACCGGAAATGTGGAAACTTTATAATACTGAGATCAATAAAGGCGAGAGCATTCGTGTTTTTCCAATCTCCAACTGGACAGAAAAAGATATCTGGCAGTACATACAGAGAGAAAATATTCCGATCGTACCTCTTTATTTTGCAAAAGAACGTCCGGTGGTATATCGTGACGGAAATATCATTATGGTGGATGATGAGCGTATGCGTCTGAAACCGGGAGAAAAACCGGAGATGAAAAAAGTACGTTTCCGTACACTGGGCTGTTATCCGCTGACCGGAGGTATCCTTTCAGAAGCAGATACACTTGATGCAATCATTGATGAGACATTAAGTTCTGTGGAATCCGAAAGAACCAGCCGAATAATCGATTCTGACGGTGGTGCAGCGAGCATGGAAAAGAGAAAGAGAGAGGGGTATTTCTAAATGAGTGGTTTACTGAAATTTATTACCTGCGGAAGTGTGGATGATGGAAAGTCCACACTGATCGGACACATACTTTATGATTCAAAACTGCTTTATGCAGATCAGGAAAAAGCCCTGATCCTTGACAGCAAAGTTGGATCCAGAGGTGGTGCAATCGATTATTCACTTCTTCTCGACGGCCTGATGGCAGAAAGAGAACAGGGTATCACAATCGACGTGGCTTATCGTTATTTTACTACAGATAAAAGAAGCTTTATTGTTGCAGATACACCTGGTCATGAAGAATATACAAGAAATATGGCAGTTGGTGCTTCCTTTGCACAGCTTGCAATCATTCTGGTCGATGCAAAACAGGGTGTTCTGGTACAGACAAGACGCCACAGCCGTATCTGTGCGCTGATGGGAATTCATCACTTTGTATTTGCAGTCAACAAAATGGATCTTGTGGACTATAGTGAAGAGAGATTTAATGAAATTATAAAAGACATTAATGAGCTTTCTGAAAGTCTCGGACTTCAGGATGTTGTGATCGTTCCGGTCAGCGCGACTGAAGGTGACAATGTGACTGTCAAATCTGAAAATATGCCATGGTATACAGGAAAAACACTTCTGGATCATCTGGAAACGGTTGATGTGACAGAGACTGAGAGCGAAGCCGGATTCTATATGCCAGTACAGCGTGTATGCCGTCCAAATCATGAATTCAGAGGATTTCAGGGACAGATTGAAAGTGGCAGGATCAAAGTCGGACAGACCATAACCACACTTCCGAGCAATGAAACTGCAACAGTCAAAACATTACTGAATGGAAGTACATCCGTAGAGGAAGCAGTGACAGGCCAGGCAGTGACAATCCAGCTTGACAAAGAAGTGGATGTCAGCCGTGGATGTGTTCTGACAGATCAGGCACAGCTTTCCGTTGCAAAAAGCTTTACAGCAACGCTTCTCTGGATGGATGACAGCAGACTGACTCTCGGAAAAGAGTATCTGGTAAAACTCGGTACTAAGAGGATTCCGGGATTTATCCGCAGTATCAAATATAAAATCGATGTCAACACAGGAGAACATATTTCTGCTGATTATATCGAAAAAAATGAAATTGCACTTTGCGAAATCGAACTGGCAGAAAAAATTGTGCTGGATGAATTTAAGAAACATAAAACACTTGGTGAAATGATCCTGATCGACCGTGTCAGCCATATGACTTCTGCATGCGGTGTACTGGAAACGGTAGAAAATGACAGCGAAAAACCATATTTCCAGAAGGACGATATCAAAGTCGGCGGTTATGTGTTTGAAGAATTTTACTTCAATCTGGAAAATGCTATGATGTCCAAAACAGGATCTGATAGGAAAACCTATCATGTAGGAGATGAAGTGCCGGTTTCCGGTGACAGCTTCAAATATCCGGAATACTTTGATATTTTGTCCGTTGAGGACGGTGCAGCTGTCCTGATTCGTGACGGTAAAGTTGAAGATATTCAGAAGATTGAAGATTATCGCTACATGGGACTGCCGGTAGTGGATGAGCGTGGAATGGCGCTGCTTGTGAAAAACAGAGCAGAATTGGACAAATTCCTCGAAGAAGCGAAAGCAGCAACTGCAGAAAACAGATCCGAATTGCATAATAAATGGTTCAGATTTGAGTTGTACAGGAAAGTGGTTTGTACGGATAATTTTTGGGTGATCTAAGGGAACTTCCTTAGGAACCTTCGGGGGTGCCCCGAAACCTTGATATTTGAAAAAAGATTCTGAGGGGGAAGAGCTCATAGTTGCGAAGGCCGCACTTCCCCCTCAGACTCCCCCTTGTTGGCCACGCGGTCGTATATGAGCATATTATTTATACGTGAGCAAATATTATTTAGTTATAGTATTGTCTTTAAAAGAACAAGACGGGAAATACCAAAGACAGGCAGGAATTTTACAGAATTCTTACCTGTTTTTGTTTGTTTATCAAAAATGAATATGATATATTAGAATATATAGAATACCAGGTGGTTGTAGATAATGGATTTATGACCAGAGAAAGGGCACGGAATGGAACAGGAATTTTGGGATGCGGTGGAGGACAATCCGATCATTGCGGCAGTAAAAAGTATGGATGATCTGGAAGGATGCTGTAAGCTGGAGGACATACGAGTTGTCTTTGTTTTGTTTGGGGATATATGTTCGATTGGAGATATTGTAAAGAAAATCAAGGCTGCAGGCAAGATTGCCATGGTGCATGTAGATCTGGTCGGAGGATTAAGCCCACGCGAGATAGCAGTTGAATATCTGAAAAATAATACCGATGCCGATGGAATTATTACCACAAAACCATCATTGATCAAAAAAGCAAAAGAACTTTCGCTGTATACGGTACTGCGTTATTTCCTACTGGATTCAATGGCTTACGAGAATATTCTGACACAGCAGCATATCGTCCATCCAGATTTTATAGAAGTCCTGCCTGGTGCAATGCCAAAAGTCATTCAGAAACTTTGCTCTGAAATCAAAGTACCCGTAATCGCCGGAGGTCTCATTATCGACAAAGAATCCGTTATGGGAGCCCTCACCGCCGGCGCCACCGCCGTATCCTCCACCAACCACAACGTATGGAAACTGTAATTCCATTCCCTGATAATTTATCTGATTATTATAGAATTGTATTCTGAGAAGTCGATATCCTATTGACTAATTGTAAAAGATTTTGTTTAATAAGATAAATAAGAAGAATATAAAAACGATATTATAAAAGAAACTCTTTTATGAGGGAGGCTTTTTATATGCAAAAATATGTAATGGCGCTGGACGCAGGTACCACCAGCAACCGATGCATTTTATTTAATGAAAAAGGTGAAATGTGCAGTGTGGCACAGAGGGAATTTCATCAGTATTTCCCGAAGCCCGGCTGGGTGGAACACGATGCAGATGAAATTTGGGCAAGTATGCTTGGTGTGGCAGTAGAAGCTATGAATATGATTGGTGCAGAAGCACATGATATTTCTGCAATCGGCATTACAAATCAGCGAGAGACTGCAATCGTATGGGATAAAAACACCGGAGACCCGATCTATCATGCAATTGTCTGGCAGTGCCGCAGAACATCCGAATACTGTGATTCACTGAAGGCAAAAGGTCTTACCGATAAATTCCGTATGAAGACCGGTCTTGTGATAGATGCCTATTTTTCTGCAACAAAAGTAAAATGGATTCTCGACAATGTGCCGGGAGCCAGAGAAAAAGCAGAGCGTGGAGATCTGCTTTTTGGAACAGTTGAGACCTGGCTGATCTGGAAACTGACGAAGGGTGCAGTTCATATTACGGATTATTCCAATGCATCCCGTACAATGCTTTTTAATATCAATACTTTACAGTGGGATGAAGAAATCCTTGAAGAATTAGATATTCCGATATGTATGCTTCCGACACCGAAACCGTCCAGCTGTGTTTACGGTATGGCAGATCCGTCATTTTTAGGCGGTCCGATACCGATTGCAGGTGCAGCGGGAGATCAGCAGTCCGCATTGTTTGGGCAGACCTGTTTTCAGGCCGGTGAAGCAAAAAATACATATGGTACCGGTTGTTTCCTGCTTATGAATACAGGTGAGAAACCGGTGTTTTCCGAGAATGGCCTTGTTACAACAATTGCCTGGGGGCTTGATGGAAAAGTAAATTACGCGCTGGAGGGATCTATCTTTGTGGCAGGGGCTGCAATCCAGTGGCTGCGTGATGAGATGCGCCTGATTGATTCTGCTGAAGATTCTGAATATATGGCAAAGAAAGTAAAGGATACAAATGGCTGCTACGTTGTTCCGGCATTTACCGGACTTGGAGCACCACACTGGGATCAGTATGCGAGAGGTACGATTGTCGGAATCACCCGAGGCGTAAATAAATACCATATTATCCGTGCAACTCTGGAATCTCTGGCATATCAGGTAAATGATGTATTACAGTCGATGAAAGCCGATTCCGGAATTCAGCTTGCTTCACTGAAAGTCGATGGTGGCGCGAGTGCGAATGATTTTCTGATGCAGACACAGGCAGATATCATCAATGCACCGGTAAATCGTCCGCAATGTGTCGAGACTACTGCGATGGGTGCAGCTTATCTGGCAGGTCTTGCAGTAAACTACTGGACGAGCAAGGAAGATGTACTTAAGAATTGGGCGATTGATAAAACTTTTACTCCCCAGATCGCGGATACAGAGAGAGTTAAGCGAATCAAAGGATGGGAAAAAGCAGTCAAATATGCCTATGGCTGGGCAAGAGACGAAGAAGATTAATGATTAGGAGTCACTTTTAAGTGACTGAATTCAAATTAAATATTTAGGCAAGAGAAAAGAGAGCCTGACAGTAAATCCATAAGACATGGGTTTATTTGTCAGGCTTTTTACGATACAGGAGGATATAAATATGAAAAACTATGATGTGATTATTATTGGTGCAGGAGTGACAGGTACAGCAATTGCACGGGAACTGTCACGTTATCAGTGTAAAGTCTGCGTGCTGGAAAGAGAAGAGGATGTCTGCTGCGGTACCTCAAAAGCAAACAGTGCGATTATTCATGCAGGGTATGATGCAGAACCAGGCTCATGGAAAGCCAGATTGAATGTGAGGGGAAATGAAATGATCGAATCACTTTCAAGAGAGCTTGACTTTCCGTTTAGACGGGATGGTTCACTTGTGCTTTGTCTGGATGAAAAAGCTTATCCGGATCTTAAAAAACTTTATGACAGAGGAATCGAAAATGGGGTAGAAGAGCTTCAGATCCTGAACAGAGATGAAGTGCTTTCGATGGAGCCAAATGTTTCCGATAAAGTCTATGCGGCTTTATATGCACCAACAGCCGGAATTGTATGTCCGTTTCATATGACGATTGCTTTTGCAGAAAACGCATATACAAATGGTGTGTCATTTCATTTTAATACGGAAGTGCAGCAAATTGAACGAGAGGCAAAAGGATGGAAAATCACAACCGGTAAGGGAGAATACAATGCGAAGTGTATTGTCAATGCAGCCGGTGTGTATGCAGACAAGATCCACAATATGGTAAGTGAAAAGAAACTTCATATTACCCCACGAAAAGGAGAATATTGTCTTCTGGACAAAAGTGCCGGTAATCATGTAGGAAGGACGATTTTTACTCTTCCCGGTAAATTTGGAAAAGGCGTTCTAGTGACACCGACGGTTCATGGAAATCTTCTGATCGGACCGACGGCAGTGGATATTGAAAATAAAGAAGGTATAAATACAACACGGGACGGACTACTGCAGGTTCTTGAAAAATCTGCAGACAGTGTAAAAAATATTCCAACACGGCAGGTGATTACTTCATTTGCCGGTCTGCGTGCACACGAAGACGGAGATGATTTTGTTATCGGTGAAACAGAAAATGATTTTATAGACTGTGCCGGAATTGAATCACCGGGACTTTCCAGTGCACCGGCGATAGGTGAAGTTATTGGAAACCTTGTACAGAAAAAATATGATCTGAAAGAAAAAACAGATTTTATTTCCACGAGAACAGGAATGCCTGATCTGAATGCAATGACGATTGAAGAACGAAACGAGCTGATTCAACAGAATCCTGCATATGGAAATATTATCTGCCGTTGTGAGATGGTGACAGAGGGAGAAATTATAGATGCGATCAGAAGACCATTGGGAGGCAAATCACTGGACGGAGTCAAAAGACGGACGCGTGCCGGCATGGGACGCTGCCAGTCAGGATTCTGTGCACCTAAGGTTATGGAAATTCTGGCTCGTGAGCTTGAAAAATCAATGGAAGAAATTACGAAATCCGGCGGGAATTCCAGAATTATAGAAGGAATTAATAAGGATGTATTTTGAGGAGGAAAACAAAATGAAAAATTATGATATTGTGATCATCGGCGGAGGTCCGGCAGGACTTTCTGCAGCTGTGGCAGCCAGAAAAAACGGAACAGAAAGTATCCTGATTCTTGAGCGTGATGATAAGCTTGGTGGGATTCTGAACCAGTGTATTCATAATGGATTTGGCCTGCATACGTTTCAGGAAGAACTGACAGGTCCGGAATATGCCGGAAGATTTATCGCACAGACAGAGAAACTTCAGATAGAATACAAATTACATACTATGGTTATGGACATCAGTGAAGGTAAACTTATAACGGCAATGAACCGGAATGAAGGGATGTTTCAGATTCAGGCAAAAGCTGTGATTCTTGCCATGGGATGCCGGGAGCGTTCGAGAGGAGCACTGAATATTCCAGGCTATCGTCCGGCAGGAATCTTCTCAGCGGGAACGGCACAGCGCCTGGTCAATATTGAAGGATATCTTCCGGGACGAAAAGTTGTGATTTTAGGCTCCGGTGATATTGGCCTGATCATGGCAAGAAGAATGACACTGGAAGGAGCAGATGTACAGGTGGTTGCAGAGCTGATGCCTTATTCCGGCGGTCTGAAACGAAACATTGTACAGTGCCTGGATGATTTTGGAATTCCACTGAAATTAAGCCATACAGTAGTTGATATTAAAGGTAAAGAACGTGTGGAGGGAATCACTCTTGCCGAAGTAGATGCAAAGGGCAGGCCGATTCCGGGTACAGAAGAAGAATACAAGTGTGATACATTGCTTCTTTCAGTCGGACTTATCCCGGAGAATGAACTTTCACGTGGCATGGGAATAGAAATGAATCCGATAACATCCGGACCGAAAGTAAATGAAAGTCTGGAGACAAATATAGAGGGCGTTTTCGCATGTGGAAATGTGCTTCATGTACATGACCTGGTTGATTTTGTATCGGAAGAAGCGGCTATGGCTGGACGAAATGCCTCACTTTATGTACAGAATGCATGCAGAAGCCAGGAAAATACAAAAAATCTGACAGAAAAAGAAATCATTCTGTTTTCGGAAAAGGGGGTACGTTATACGGTTCCGTCTGTAATACGTCCGGATCATATGCCGGAAGAACTGACTGTTCGATTCCGCGTCGGAGGTGTATACAAAAACTGCTATATAAGCTGCTATCTCGATGGAGAAAGAATCCTTCACCGCAAACGTCCGGTTGTAGCTCCGGGGGAGATGGAGCAGATCAAACTTACCAGAGAACAGATAATGAAGAATCTTTTATTGCAGAAAATTACATTAAAAATCGAGGAGGAATAGATATGGAAATCAGAAATCTGACATGCATCGGCTGCCCGATGGGATGTCCTCTTACTGTGAAACTTGAGGACACAGAAGTCATAAGTATAGAAGGAAATAGCTGCAAAAGAGGTGCCGTATATGGAAAAAAAGAGGTTACGAATCCGACCAGAATCGTGACAACGACCGTTCGTGTAAGTGGTGGAACGGAACCTGTGGTGTCTGTTAAAACAAAAGAAGATATTCCGAAAGATAAAATTTTTGCCTGTGTTCGTGCAATGAAGGAAATTACTGTACCGGCTCCTGTACATATCGGAGATGTGATTCTGCGTGATGTCGCACACACAGGGGTGGATATGATTGCAACAAAAAATGTAGAGATTTAAAGATATTGTTTTTCTTTCAAAACACACAGGAAAACCCCATGTAAATTTCATTGACAACTTTTCTCGAACATACTATTATTAAAATAGTATGTTTTCCTGAAGGATCCACGCGGATATGGTATATCCCATTCAGGAAAGGATATAGTCAGACAAAGGAGAAACACAATATCATGACAATATCCATGATAGGAATTGATCACGACAGAGCACCCGTAGATATTCGGGCTCTGTTTGCGTTTACAAAGAAAAACGCGGGAGAAGCAATGGAACGACTTAAAGAGACGGCAGGAATTTATGGCTGTATCATTTTGTCGACCTGCAACCGACTTGAAATATGGACCAGTCACGAAGAAGAACAGGAAATTTCCATGTATGAGTGTCTGTGCCGTCTGAAGGGGATACAGGATACTTCTTACGAAAAATATTTTATCACACGCAAAGATAAGGAAGCTGTAGAGCATCTTTTTTATCTTGCCGGAGGACTGAAATCTCAGATTCTCGGTGAAGATCAGATTCTGACGCAGATTAAGGATGCTCTAAATCTTGCACGTGAGCATTTTACAACAGACAGTGTGCTGGAAGTACTGTTTCGTATGGCTGTAACCGCTGGAAAAAAGATCAAGACAGAAGCTCCTCTTGCACATGGGAATCCTTCTGTTATTCATCAGGCAGTCAGCCATTTGAAAGAACAGGGTTATGATATGCATGGCAAAACATGTATGGTCATCGGAAATGGTGAAATGGGAAAAGTTGCCGCACAGACGCTTCGCGATGCCGGAGCCAATGTAACAGTCACAGTCCGCCAGTATCGAAGCGGACTTGTCAGTATTCCGATTGGATGCAGCCGTATTCATTATGGAGAGCGAATGAGATTTTTGCCGAACTGTGACGTTGTAGTAAGTGCTACAGCCAGTCCGAACTTTACTCTGAGGGATGAACTTTTTCAGGATGTTGTATTGGAAAAACCGCTCCTGCTTCTTGATCTTGCAGTTCCGAGGGACATTGATCCGTCTCTTGGCAGCAGGGACGGAATTACGCTTTATGATATGGACAGCTTCCGTACAGAAAGACTTTCGCCGGAGGCACATGAGAGTCTTATAAAAGCAGCTTCGATCGTAGAAGAACAGATGGCAGAATTTTTTCAGTGGCTGGATGGCCGTGACGTTATTCCGAGAATTCAGGAAATCCGTGCGGAAGCAGTGCAGGATCTGAATCTGCGTATCGAAAAAATTCTCAAAAAAACACCGATGCAGGAAGAAGACAGGGCAAGTCTTCTTGAGGCAGTAGACACCGCAGCTGGAAAAGTTGTTAATAAAATGATTTTCGGTCTTAGGGACAGTCTGAATCAGGAAGCTTTTCTGGAATGTGTTGCAGGATTGGAGAAGGTATATGAAGACTAAACGATATTTTCCAATGTTTATTGATCTGTCAGACAAAAAAATCGTCGTTGTAGGCGGTGGCAATATTGCGACCAGAAGAGTACGGACACTTTTGCAGTTTACAAGAAATATTACTGCAATTGCACCGAAGTGTACGATGGAACTGCAGGAACTCGGAAAGACAGGATATGTTCATCTGATCACACGCGCGGTCAAACGTTCGGATTTTGACATGGCATATATGGTGATCGCAGCAACAAATGACTGGAAACTGAATGATGAGATTTACCGTGTCTGTAAGGAAGAGGGCATCTATGTAAATGTTGCCGACGATAAGAGTAAATGCGATTTCTATTTCCCGGGTATTTATATGAAGGATGAAGTGGTTGTCGGAATTACAGCAAGTGGGCTGGATCACAGCCGCGCAAAAAAAGTCCGTATCGCAATTCAGGAAGCAATGGAGGCATCAGATGGTGAAGACAGAAGTGCAGAATAAAGTGATCATTGGAAGCAGGGAGAGCCGTCTGGCAGTTTTGCAGAGTGAGATGGTGCGCGATTACATAAAAACACAGCATCCGGAGCTGGATGTTGAGATTCTGACAATGAAAACGACAGGTGATAAAATTTTAGACCGGACACTTGATAAGGTCGGAGGCAAGGGCCTCTTTGTAAAAGAACTGGATAAAGCACTGCTGGAGGGCAGAACCATGTTGTCGGTTCACAGCCTGAAAGATATGCCGATGGAAGTTCCTGGAGAACTTCCTCTTCTTGCGTTTTCAAAGAGAGAAGATCCGAGGGATGTTCTGGTGCTCCCGCAGGGAGTCGGTGAACTGGATCCTACGAAACCGCTGGGATGTTCAAGCCTTCGGCGTACGCTTCAGCTTAAAGAACTATATCCGGAAATGGAAGTAAAAAGTATTCGTGGAAATCTTCAGACCCGTTTACAGAAACTGGACAATGGAGAATATTCCGGTCTGATTCTTGCTGCAGCAGGCCTGAAACGCCTTGGCTTAGGAAATCGAATCTGCCGGTATTTTTCAGAGGATGAGATGCTTCCGGCAGCAGGTCAGGGAATCCTTGCTGTGCAGGGAAGATGGGATCTGACATATGATTATCTGGAAGGCTATCGAGATGAAAAAGCATGGATTGCAGGCAGTGCAGAGCGTGCTTTTGTAAAATATCTGAATGGAGGCTGTTCTTCGCCGGTTGCCGCTTTTGGTGTGGTAGAGGGAGATGAACTCTTTCTTCGCGGACTCTATTACAGGGAATGTGACGGTCGTTATTTTAAAGACAGCATCCGGGGACCGAAATCAGAGGCAGAAAAACTGGGCAGAGACCTTGCCAAACGGATGCAGGATATATATGAAAATGACATAACAGGAGGGCTTTCATTATGAAAAAGGGAAAAGTATGGCTTGTCGGAGCCGGACCGGGAGATATCGGCCTTTTTACTTTGAAGGGAATGGAAGTCCTTAAAGCAGCAGATGTTGTTGTTTATGACAGTCTTGTAGGTCAGGGTGTTCTGGCAAAAATTCCGACAGAGGCAAGATTAATAAATGTAGGAAAACGTGCAGATAAACATTCGATGCCACAGGAAGGAATCAATCAGGTGCTTCTGGAGGAAGCCCTGAAGGGAAATCGTGTTGTCCGCCTCAAAGGTGGTGATCCGTTCCTTTTTGGACGTGGCGGAGAAGAACTGGAACTTCTGACAGAGAATGAAATTCCTTATGAGATCGTTCCGGGCGTCACTTCTTCTATTGCGGTTCCGGCATACAACGGAATTCCGGTTACACACCGGGATTTCTGTTCTTCGGTACATATCATTACCGGACACCGGAGAGCAGGGGAAAAATATGACATTGATTTTAAAGCACTGACAGATACGAAGGGAACGCTGGTTTTTCTTATGGGAATTGCAGCACTTGCAGATATCTGTCAGGGACTTCTTGATGCAGGAATGGATCCGGATATGCCGGCGGCAGTTCTCCAGAAGGGAACGACAGCTGATCAGAAGCGCGTTGTAGCAACCGTTTCCACTCTGAAAGAAGAGGTAGAAAGGCAGGGGATCGAGACACCGGCAATTATTGTAGTCGGTAAAGTATGTAAGCTTGCAGCGGAGTTCGGATGGTATGAAAAGCTTTCTCTTGCCGGATGTAAAGTGCTTGTAACCAGACCGAAGGGACGCAGTTCCCGTACCGCAGATGAACTTCGTAGAAGAGGGGCAGAAGTGCTTGAACTGCCGTCTATCAGAACTGTTGCACTGGATGAGCAGACGGAGCTCTGGCAGGCATTTGACAGAATGGATACTTATCAGTGGATTGTTTTTACAAGTCCGACAGGTGCAGAGATTTTCTTTGAAGAACTAAAAAACGCGCACAAAGATATCCGTAGTCTGGCAGGAATACATATTGCGGCAATCGGTCAGGGAACTGCGAAAGTGCTGGAAGAAAGAGGTGTTCTTGTAGATCTTATTCCGGAAATATATGATGGCGATTCACTGGGAGAAGCCCTTGCAGCAAAACTCACAGGCGGAGAGAGAATCCTTCTGCCAAGAGCACGAAAAGGCAATGAAAATCTTGTAAAGATTCTTACAACTCATGGTGCCAGGGTGGATGATATTGCAACGTATGATACCGTCTATGAAAAAAGCCGACTGATCAATATCGGAGAAGAAATCCGTACGGGTTCTATCGATTGTGTGGTATTTACAAGTGCATCAACAGTAAAAGGATTTGTCGAAAGTACCGGACTTGCAGATTATTCCGGTGTTGTGGCAGCTTGTATCGGAAAACAGACAAAAGCAGCGGCTGATGCATACGAGATGCAGTCATTTATGGCAGAAAAAGCAACGATTGAGGCTTTGATCGATCTCGTTGTGAAGATAAAAAACAAATAACATTTTTAAGATAAGAAAGAGGTGCAGTAACAATGGATCTTATTCAGAGACCAAGAAGACTTCGCGGAAGTGAAACACTCCGTAAAATGGTGAGAGAAACAAGAATTGACAAATCTTCTCTGATCTATCCGCTTTTTGTAAAAGATGGTACCGGTATTGAGGAAGAAATTCCGTCTATGGAGGGACAGTACCGCTACAGCGTAGATCGTCTTCCATATGAACTGGAACGTCTTCAGAAGGCCGGTGTAGGTAATATTATGCTTTTCGGAATTCCGGACCACAAAGATGAATTGGGAAGCGGCGCTTATGATGAAAACGGAATTGTACAGAAAGCTTTAAGAGAAGCAAAAAAACACTTTCCGGATCTTTACTATATTACAGATGTGTGCATGTGCGAATATACTTCACATGGACACTGCGGTGTTCTCTGCGGTCATGAAGTAGAGAATGATGCAACACTTGAATTACTTGCAAAAACAGCACTTTCTCATGTAGAAGCCGGTGCAGATATGGTGGCTCCTTCTGATATGATGGACGGCCGTGTACGTGCAATCCGTGAATGTCTGGACAAGACAGGGCATAAAGAAACTCCGATCATGTCTTATGCAGTCAAATATGCATCTGCATTTTATGGTCCATTCCGTGATGCGGCAGGTTCTGCTCCATCTTTTGGTGACCGTAAGAGTTATCAGATGGATTTCCATAACCGCCGTGAGGGAATGAAAGAAGCACTGACAGATATCGAAGAGGGCGCAGACATTATTATGATTAAACCTGCAATGTCTTATCTGGATATGGTTTCGGAAGTTTACCATGCAACAAATGTTCCGATTGCTACTTACAGTGTAAGTGGTGAATATGCAATGGTCAAAGCAGCCGCTAAGATGGGATGGATTGAAGAAGACAGAATTGTCTGTGAGATGGCTGCAAGTGCCTATCGTGCAGGAGCTTCTATTTATCTGACTTACTATGCAAAAGAGCTTGCCCGCTTTATCGATGAAGGGAGAATCGGCTAATGGGAAGATCAGAAGAATTATTTGAACGTGCAGTAAAAAAAATTCCGGGCGGCGTCAACAGTCCGGTCAGAGCGTATGGTGCAATCGGAATGGCTCCGAGATTTATCAAACGTGCAGATGGCTGTCACATTTATGATGTAGATGGCAATGAATACGTAGATTATATCGATTCCTGGGGGCCTATGATCCTCGGACATAATTTTCCACAGATCAGGGAAGCAGTAGTTGAAGCCTGCGCAGACGGTCTGAGCTTTGGATGTGCTACAGAGATAGAAGTAGAGATGGCGGAATTTATCTGTGAACATCTTCCGCATGTTGAGATGGTGCGTATGGTCAATTCCGGCACAGAGGCTGTCATGAGTGCAATTCGTGCGGCCAGGGGCTATACGGGGCGTGATAAGATCATTAAATTTGCCGGCTGTTATCATGGACACAGTGATGCACTTTTGGTAAGCGCCGGATCCGGTGTTATGACAAGTGGAGTACCAGACAGTGCCGGTGTACCGAAAGGCTGCACACAGGATACGATGACTGCAGTTTATAATGATCTGGACAGCGTAAAAGCACTTCTGGAACAGGCACCGGGACAGGTGGCGGCGGTGATTGTGGAACCTGTTGCAGCCAATATGGGTGTGGTTCCGCCAAAGAAAGGCTTCCTGGAAGGTCTTCGCAGTCTCTGTACCAAACATGGCGCACTTTTGATTTTTGATGAGGTAATTACCGGATTCCGCCTTGCATTTGGCGGAGCGGCAGAATATTTTGGTGTGACACCGGATATGGTTACTTATGGTAAAATTATTGGTGCGGGCATGCCGGTAGGTGCATACGGCGGCAAAAAAGAAATCATGGAGATGGTTTCTCCGGCAGGCCCGGTTTACCAGGCAGGTACATTGAGTGGTAATCCGATTGCAATGGCTGCAGGTCTGACACAGCTGAAATATCTGTATGAACATCAGGAAGTTTATAAGGAACTGGAAGAAAAGGGCGAAAAACTTTATGGTGGAATCGAACAGATTCTTAAAGAATATAAAAAGCCATACCATGTAAATCATGTTTCATCTTTAGGAAGCCTTTTCTTTACAGAAAATGAAGTGGTCGATTATACAAGTGCAAAAACATCCGATACAAAGGCATTTGCAGATTATTTTCTTGCAATGCTGAAATCAGGAATTCATCTGGCACCGTCTCAGTTTGAGGCAATGTTCCTTTCCACAGCGCATACAGATGCTGTGATTGAAAACACACTTTCTAAAGTACGAGAGTATTTTATGAAGTAAAGTATGTAAGAAAATACACATTCAACGTAGAATGTCAACTTGTTCTTATAAATGGAATGTGCTATAATTAGGACACCAAATGCGGATAGAGCTTTCGCACATATTCATCGAATTTTAGGAGGCAGTATAATGGGGAACAAGAAATATGTGGCTTATGTGGGAACATATACCCATGGCAACAGCAAAGGCATTCAGGTCTATGATGTAGATGTAGAGAACGGCAAACTGATCGAGCGAGGCGAAGTGAAGGTCAGCAATGCATCACACACAGCAGTTTCCAAAAACGGTAAGTTCCTGTATTCCATAGAGGATGAGGGTGTTGCGGTATTCCAGCGTGACGAGCATGGAGACCTCACCCGTATCAACAGTGTGGGAATTGACGGAATGAGAGGCTGTTTTCTTGCCACAGACGTAGACGGCAGATATTTGTATGTAGCAGGATATCATGATGGTAAGGTGACTGTTGTACATACGCATAAAGATGGAAGTCTTGGACGTATTATGGACGGCGTGTTCCATAAAGGACTTGGAAGTGTCGCTGAGCGTAACTTCCGTCCACATGTAAACTGCGTACGACCGACACCGGACAATAAATATCTCTGCGCAGTTGACAATGGTATTGATCAGGTCAAAATCTATCGTATCAATAAGAGACGTCACAAGCTTGAACTGGTTGATATTCTTCGTTGTCCGAGAGAGAGTGGACCGAGGATCATCCGTTTCAGTGCGGATGGCAAATATGCGTACATTTTGTTTGAATTGAGCAACGAGATTAAGGTATACAGGTATGATGGCAGCGGAGTCAATCCGGAATTTGAGCTTTTACAGAGTGCTTCCACACTGAGTAAAAAGCATGATAAAGATGCGATTCATAATGCAGCTTCCGGTCTGGCTCTTGCACCAGATGGCAAGCATCTGTTCTGTACAACTGCAGGAGAAAATACAGTTTCTATGTATGAGATTGATGCGGAAACAGGACTTCTCGAAAAGAAGTTTACACTGCCAATCAGTGGAGATTATCCGAAGGATCTTGTGATCTTTCCGGATAACCAGCATATTGCTGTCGCAAATCATGCAAGCAATACTATCACTACTTTCAAAGTTGACTATGACAATAACATCATCGTTATGAATGATAAACCCCATAAAGTTGAGACTCCAAACAGCATTCATATGTGGCCTGTACCTCAGGATTTTGAAGCTGTCAAGCCGTTATCTGATGAGGAAGATGATGAGCAGTAATAGTTTGTGATAAAATATCGATAATTTAAAAAGATCCCTCAGTTTTAAGCTGTGGGATCTTTTTATGGCTATTTTGAGTAAAATTCCTGAATTTTATCAAGTCTTGAAGTCATATTAGCAAATAATGCATCTGTAATGGTGAGGGCACACATGGATTCGACAACAACAACTGCTCTCGGGACAATGACAGGATCATGTCTGCCATGTATTTCAAGGGAAATCTGTTCACCCTGGCTGGTGACCGTCGGCTGAGGCTGACTGATTGAAGGTGTTGGCTTGATGTAGGCGCGAAGGATGATCTCGCTGCCGTCACTGATTCCACCCATAATACCACCGGCATGATTGGAAGTTTTAGTTATCACGTTGTCTTTGATTAAAAATCCGTCGTTATCTTCTGAACCTTTCATATGAGCAACCTGAATACCATCACCAATCTCAACAGCTTTGACTGCACCGACAGACATGACTGCCTGAGAGAGCATGGCATCAAGCTTTTCAAAAACAGGATTTCCGAGACCGGCAGGGACACCGCTGATGCGGCATTCGATCACACCACCCGCGCTGTCCTGATTTTTCATACATTCCTCAAGATAAGTACCTGCCTTGGCAGCAGCATCTGCATCCGGCATATAGAATGCATTGTTGTTTATTTCTTCAGGGTTATATTCTTTAATAGAGACCGGTCCGATAGATTTCGTGTAGGTACAGAACGAAATACCCAATGATGCAAGGAGTCTGGATGCAACTGCACCGGAAGCAACACGTCCGATCGTTTCACGGCCTGAAGATCGTCCACCGCCACGGTAATCACGGAAGCCATATTTCGCATCAAAGGTATAATCTGCATGTCCCGGACGATAAGAATAAGCAATATTACCGTAGTCACGGGAGCGCTGGTCAGTGTTTCGCACCATCAGGGAAATCGGAGTTCCGGTTGTTTTTCCTTCGAAGACACCGGAGAGGATTTCTACGAGATCGCCCTCCTTACGTGCGGTTGTATAGCGGCTTTGTCCTGGTTTGCGTCTGTCCAGAAATTTCTGGATATCTTCTTCTGAGAGAGAAAGCCCCGCAGGACAGCCGTCAATGACTGCACCCAGAGCTTTTCCGTGGGATTCGCCCCATGTAGTTACGGTGAAATGTGAGCCGAAGCTGGATTTATTCATAAGTATTGAGTCCTCCCTTATTAACTGTAGTTAATCTTAACATATTAAATATAGAAAGTCTACAATTTGCACTATGTCACTTTAATGTATAAATTGAATAAAATTTTTGTAAATACAATTCAGTTGGAATTGACAAAAATTATACGGCATTTTATAATTGACCATATGACCCAAAAAGAGAGTGGAAGGGGAGTGTAATCGTGGTTAGAATGTTTCGGACATCAGACGGTGCCATTCATGAAATTCAGGAACCGCAGGATGGATGTTGGATTGCCCTTACAAATCCTACAGCAACAGAAATATTTGAAATATCTGAACAGTTCCAGATCGAAGTTGATGATCTGAGGGCTCCTTTGGATGAAGAAGAACGGTCACGTATTGAGGTGGAGGATACTTACACTCTGATTCTGGTTGATGTTCCTATGATCGAAGAGCGAAATGATAAAGACTGGTATGGTACGATCCCACTTGGTATTATTGTTACTGATAAAATGATCTTTACGGTATGCCTGGAGGATACACAGGTTCTGACACGTTTTATGGAGGGCCGTGTACGTAATTTCTTCACTTATATGAAGACACGTTTTATTCTGCAGATTCTTTACCGCAATGCCAGTATGTACCTGCGTTATCTGCGTATCATAGACAAAAAGAGTGAACAGGTGGAGGAAAAGCTCCATTTTTCACCACGAAATCAGGAACTGATAGAGTTACTTGAACTGGAGAAATCACTGGTATACTTTACGACTTCTCTGCGTTCGAATGAGGCTGTACTCGAGAAACTGATCAAGGTTGAAAGTATTAAGAAATATCCCGAAGATACGGAACTACTTGAAGATGTCATTATCGAGAACACACAGGCGATCGAGATGGCAAATATCTACAGTGGTATCCTGCGTAGTATGATGGATGCTTTTGCATCTGTTATCTCGAATAATCTGAACGATGTGATGAAGATACTGTCGGTGATCACGATTGTCATGAGTATTCCGACGATTATTTTCAGTGCCTATGGAATGAACCTTGCTCCGTCAGGTATGCCTTTTTCAAGCACAACACTGGGATTTGCAATCGTAATTCTGATTTCTATCGGTGCGAGTATTGTTGCGGCAATGTTCCTGTCCAAGAAAAAGTATTTTTGATTTATTTGGCAACAAATACAATTCATCTTTCCGGACTGTATAAATCAACAGAAAAAGGAGAAAAGTGTCTTATGAATTGGATCGATAAAATGGAACGTAAATTCAGGGGAAGAGGAATTCCGAACCTGACAGTCTATGTGATTATCTGTTATGTGGTTGGGTATCTGCTGAGTTATATGAATCCTTCGATGCTCAGTATGATGAGCCTTGATGTATCCAAGATTCTTCAGGGGCAGATCTGGAGACTTGTGACCTGGGTCATCTATCCGCCGAGTACCGGTAATTTCTTTTTGTTTGTAATTTCTATTTTGTTTTTCTATTATCCGGTCGGTACGTCACTGGAACGTACATGGGGCAGTTTTCGTTATACCCTGTATATTTTTTCAGGACTTTTGTTTGTGCTGATCGCAGCATTTATTACCTATTTCATTACAGGTGGTTTTGTAGTGATCGATGGTATGACCTATATGATTGGTGGAGGCGTGTTTACGACTTATTATGTCAGTCTTTCCGTCTTCCTGGCATATGCGATGAGTTATCCGGATATGCAGATTTTGTTATGGTTTGTGATTCCGATCAAGATGAAATGGATGGCAGGTGTGTACGGCGCAATTATTCTGTACAACATGATCTCCTATATCCGTGTCGGATTGTGGGTGATGGCAGTGCCGATACTTGCATCACTGCTTAACTTTATTCTGTTTTTCTTCAGCACAAGGAATATGCAGCGTTATAACCCGAAAGAAGTGCATCGCCGCAGAGAATTTAAGAAAGCCATGGCACAGAGTCGGGTGAATCCGGCAACAGGAGGAATTACAAAACACAAATGTGCAATTTGTGGACGCACAGAAAAGGATGATCCGAATCTGGAATTCCGTTTCTGTTCAAAATGTAATGGCAATTATGAATATTGTCAGGATCATCTGTTTACACATCAGCATGTGAAATAATGCTATACGAGGAGATAAATATTATGAAAAAAAAGCCGTTTGTAACACTGGAAAAACTGCAGGAAATCACTGAGAAATTCCCTACACCTTTTCACCTTTATGATGAGAAGGGAATCCGTGAAAACGCCAAAGCATTAAAAGAAGCCTTTGCATGGAATAAAGGATTTAAAGAATTCTTCGCAGTTAAAGCAACACCGAATCCATATCTGATCCAGATTCTTCAGGAGTACGGATGTGGATGTGACTGTTCCTCTATGACTGAATTGATGCTTTCCAAAGCAATCGGCTGCAAAAAAGGTGATATCATGTTTTCATCCAATGATACACCGGAGGCAGAGTTCCGCTATGCAAATGAGATCGGTGGGATCATCAACCTTGACGATATCACACATATTGAAGCTGTAGAGAAAGCTGTCGGTTATATTCCGAAGACGATCAGCTGCCGTTATAATCCGGGCGGACTGTTTAAAATCAGTAACGACATTATGGATAATCCGGGTGATGCCAAATATGGTATGACAACAGATCAGATCTTTGAGGCGTTCCGTACACTGAAAGCAAAAGGCGCCGAAGAATTCGGTATCCATGCTTTTCTTGCAAGCAATACAGTAACAAATGAATATTATCCTATGCTTGCAAAAGTTATGTTTGAACTTGCTGTAAAACTTCAGAAAGAAACCGGAGCCCATATCGGATTCATCAATCTTTCAGGAGGTATTGGTATTCCTTACAGACCAGAGCAGACACCAAATGATATTCGTGTGATCGGAGAAGGTGTACGTAAGGTATATGAAGAAGTTCTGGTTCCGGCAGGAATGGGCGATGTTGCAATTTATACTGAGCTTGGCCGCTTCATGATGGGACCGTATGGATGCCTTGTTACAAAAGCAATCCATGAGAAACATACACACAAAGAATACATCGGTGTAGATGCGTGTGCAGTTAACCTTATGCGTCCTGCAATGTATGGTGCATACCATCACATCACTGTTATGGGTAAAGAAGACAAGCCGTGCGATCATCTGTATGATATTACCGGTTCCCTTTGCGAAAACAATGATAAGTTTGCGATTGACCGCTATCTTCCGGAGATTGGGATGGGAGATCTGCTTGTAATTCATGACACCGGTGCACATGGGTTTGCTATGGGATATAATTACAATGGTAAGCTGAAATCCGCAGAGATTCTTCTTCACGAAGATGGAAGCTTTGATATGATCCGTCGTGCAGAAACACCAAGAGATTATTTCGCAACATTTGACTGCTTCCCGATCTATGAAAAAATGCTTGAAGATGAAGACAAATTATAAAAATAATTTGCAATTATTACATTAAAATGCTTGCAGTGAACTGAAAATTATGGTAATATAATTTTCGGTTCATTTGCCGCTGTGGCGGAATTGGCAGACGCACTTGACTCAAAATCAAGCGGGAAACCGTGCCGGTTCGAGTCCGGCCAGCGGCACTCTAAAAGCCTTGAATTTTCAAGGCTTTTTCTTTTTGTGAGAACCCTCGTGAGAACCACCAGATAACAAATCTTCAAAATGCTCATTTGCAAGCTTATTCATTTCCTGTGCTTTGTCCGATAAAGCATGCCTGTAAACAGCTTTAAGCGTTCCGTCATTTCCCCATCCACCACGTTGCATGATATAAACATCCGGAATTCCCAGAGCATGAAGAATAGAAGCCGAGTAGTGACGGAGATCATGAAAACGAAAATGAGGAAGATTGCATTTCTTTAAACATTTTTCAAATTTGTCAGTAAGCTGTCCTGGATTCAGATCAACGATTCTTCCTGGACGTTTTGGTAGTCTTTCAATAACATCATCTGGAAAATCTATGTATCGGTCACCTGCAAAAGATTTCGGTGCTTTGATGATCCATTGATTGTCAATCGTGCGGATCATGTTTTTACTTACATGAACAATATTACCGTTTATATCTGATTGTTCCAGGGCACAGATTTCGCCGCGCCTCATTGGACCAAAGGCAGCAAGCAGAACAGGGATCTCCAGCTCTGTTCCTTCTACAGCATTCATAAGAATTTTCACTTCTTCATCAGAAGGTATGTATAATTGAATACGTTTCTTCTTTGGCAGAGCCGTATTCAGAGCCATGGACGGCCTGTATACCCGTAATACGGCAGATACTAAGCCGTGGATGTTGCGGACGGTTTTAGGGGATAATTTGACGGCCTCAAGGTTAATTGCTTTTTGAATATCTTCTTGAGTGATAGCATCAATCTTTATTCCCATAAGTGATTGAATGTAATTTCGCTGCGTTCCCCTGTAGTCCCTGATTGTACATGGAGATAAGATATTTTCTCGTGAGGATATATAATCTTCCAGAGCTTCTTCGAACGTAAGCGATTCAGCAACAGGAGAGTGATTCTCTTTACTGGCGGCCCATTCAGCGGCCATCTGCTCACAGATCCGCTTACCTCTTTTTGTGGGATCATCACATGTAAAAGATTTTCTGATTTTTCTTTTTCCTATAGTTCCATCAGGTTTGGTATATTCTTCTGTGTGAGATAGTACCTGACACCTCCAGGAGCCAGAGGGGAGTTTCTTGGCAGTTGCCATAGTATCACCTTCCTTATTTGATTTTGTTTATTTTGGGTACAAAAATAACAGCCACACAAATGTTCTGGTTGTGCGCCTGCTCCGAAGATGATACAATATCTTTGCAAAATGAGGTATCTCTTCGGAGATATGAGCCGGTTCAGTGTTGGTAGCATTGGACCGGCTTTTTATTGTTTTTATTTATTTTTTATAAGTGATACAATTGCCAAAAGTGCGTTGATCAAGCACCAAGTAGCCCATATGTACAAATCTGAATAACTTCCAGCTAATCCATAGCCTAATAACGCACCGATGCCGAAAAGAACAATAAGAGCAATATTGCCGCCCTTGCCGCCTTTACGTGTTGCAATAGATACAATTCCGCCCGCTAAAAGCATAATCGCAACAATGATACCAGCGGAACCACCGACTTCTCCGGTCTCACCAAGAGTGTTGCCGATTCCTACAGCGCAGGATTGAAATGCAACCATAATAAATAATACGATTGACAAAATCCCTGATACAAGTTTCCATGTTTTCATAAAGAATTCCTCCTTCATATTGTTTTTATCATTCAACAGCAATAAACTTCATCACTGCAAATGGTTCAAAATTTATCATATAGTTATCAACTGCCGTATACTGACCATATTTTGCATGATAGCAATCTATAGCAGCTTGCAGATATTCTTCCGTCACATCCAGGCATTCAGCCATTTCGTAAAGATTTTGACAGCCTTCCTCGTAGCCTCTGATCAGGCCGGTTAATCCAATCTTGAGGTTGTAACCATATAATCTTGCACGGTATTCTTGTTTACGATTCATGATGTCATTCTGATCCAGAATGTCACCGGAGCTGGTGCAATGATGACCGATTTCCTCGGCAAGTACACAGGATTTCCCTGCCTGTGTCTTAATGTTTCTTCGGATTGCTATCCGTCTGCCACTGATCAGACCATCATGGTTGATAAGAGAATGCTCTTTTACCAGTAGTCCTTCCTGATCGGCAGCAGTCAGTAACTGTTCATAAGTCAATTGAAACCACCTCTTAGATAAGTATTATTAGGTTCAATCCTAAGAATCTGTGTCACCTAAAACGCCTCCTTCCTTGGAAAACTCAATAATGAGATGAGCGTTATTACGGATAAGTTGTTTAAAATATGCCAATTCCAGATTAGAATAGCCTTTTATATCCTCCCATTTATAGTCCGGAAGCCAGCAGGTTGCATGCTTAAAACAATATTCTACATCAGGAGTTTCTATATAAACTTTAACCTTTCCATCAGCTTTCATTTCAGAATGAACAATTTCAGTATTATCATTAAGCGTCATGAACGGATACATCATAATAAAAAACTCCCTTCTGATATAAATAGCAAATAAAAAAGGTGCTGTCATGATGACAACACCTTCATAGTAATCCAAGCAACAAGATGGGCGGCGTATCCATCATCTCAGGTACTCTTGCGAGTGCGTCGGGAGCCTTTCCGACCTTTGCTACTTGATTATTATTCTATGCCATCATTATAAACAGATATTCATTATTTGTCAAATTTTTTTAACCGACCATTCTCAATTCCATGCTGTAGTTTTCCGGATGTAATAGTGTGCAAAGTGGCAACGTAAAGATAGTCTTCGGTTACATCAAGCTTTATGCCTATTTGCACATTTTCACTCATTATTTTTACCAGTTCAAAACTTGTGCCTTTTTCATTAGGATTTACACCAATATAGTCAGGAGATTCAATAATTGAGGACAGAAAAGATAAATATGGAAGACACTCAGGATGTCTCTTTTCGATATGCCTTTTTAAACCTTCTGACTGATATATGGAATCATGCTTTAAAGGAGCAGGAAGATATTTATTAAATTCAGGATTATAAGGTGCGGTTACGAATATGTTTGTCTTCATTTCTATTCCCATAAAGAATCATCATTCATAATATCAATATCGTGCTGCACACCTTCTGGTGTCTGCACAACGTCTGTACGGGTGTGGGCGGCAAGAACGTCTTCTTCCATCTGCTGGGTGGAGAGAAGTCCCTTGGTATAAGAGACTACTTTTTCTTTATTAGATGAAGATAATTGATCATACAGTTTCATAAGTTTATCAGCATAGAGTGAGAAACGTTGATATTGCCCTTTTGAATTAGATGTTTTGCGTTCGATGGCGATACCTGAATGAGAGGAAGTCCAGCCCATTAAATCCGCTGGTGTTGTATCGAGGGCTTTAGCTAAAGGTTCCAAAATAGGTGTTGGCATATTTTCAATATCGCCATTTTCATATCTATAAATAGTTGCTCGAGATTTGCCTATTTTTTGTGCTAAGTCATCGGCAGTCAAACCAAGTTCGATCCTTCTTTGTTTTATTCTATCACCAGTATTCATAATCAAATACCTCCTGTACAGATACAATAGCATATTGTTCGCAAATTTGCAACAATCAAAAGCGAAAATACAAAAAAAATCTCAAATATGAGAAAACAGTGTTGACAAAGTTGGAAAGTGATGGTATTGTAAATATAGTCGCAGATATGAGAAAAACAGAAAGGAGAAGAAAGTGGTTAATACGAATAAACTAAAAGGGAAAATAGTAGAATGCGGCATGAATATTTCGGAACTTGCTGAATTAATAGGCATTGATAAGGCAACATTATATAGAAAAATCAATGCAAATGGGCAGACCATAACCATTAAGGAAGCTGATTTAATATCAAAAGAATTGAAGCTTTCTAAAGAAGAAGTAAATGATATTTTTTTTAGTCAATATGTCGCATAAATGAGATATGCATTCAAACCAGAAAGGAGTGAGTTAAAGACGACAATAAAAGAAATGAATGTTCCTGTAGCTTTTGGAATTTCTAAGGCTATAAAAGAAAAGGGATTTAAGCAGACTTATGTTGCAGAAAGTGCTGGTTATACACCACAAGAGTTGAGCGATATGCTCAATGGCAGACGTTTGATTAAAGCGTGCGACATTCCAAGAATTGCAAAAGCTCTTGGCGTAGAAATAAATTACCTTTTTGGAATAGAGAAAGGAGTGTAGAGGATGAAAAAGGATTCCGTGCAATTAGAAGTAACTGTGGATATGACGGAAATAGATGAAAAAGCAACACAATTAGTGAAACTACTGAAAGAAGCCAATTCATTGGCAGATGAACTGGCTTCCAAAGAAATCAATATTTTTATTCATATGAAACGTTGAGTTTTAAATCAACTTCATTATGACAAAAAGGACAATGACTTTTTCCAGGTGTCACAGAAATGGATGCATGACAATGTGGGCATTCAACATCATAATGACGAGAATAAATTTGCTGTTCAACATTGGAATAAATTGCTTTTTCTAAATCCTTGGAAAAACGATTCATGTCAGATTTGCTGAATAAATTATAGTTTTTTGACATATGAAATCCTCCTTTCTATTAGATTTTCGAACGTTCTAATAGAATGGTACTATAAAAATATTTATATGTCAATATATGGTACGAAAATATGTTCTGTACAACAATATATTGTACTAAAAACGCAAAATAATGCTTTTTGTACATAAGAACATAGCGACATTACTCAGATCAGAAGGAGGCGAGACAGATGGAAGAGAAGATACTAAAAATATGCATGAAATTATTCTGGCCAGTACTAATTGCATGGATACTTTGTGCACTGGCCAAGATAATGGTTGATTTAGGTCTGATTACATAAGACGTTCGGAAATTTCCTGTAATGGATATGAAATAGCATGGTATTCCTTGTCCACCAAACGAGGTTTTACTAATTTTCCATAATTAGCAACTGCTATTTCAAAATGTTCTGAGTAATGCTTTTTACCGGAATGATAATGAATATCAAAAACCGCAGCACCGCCCTTATATTCATATAGCTTGAAAGGTGCAAAGAATTTTTGACCGGGTGCTATTGAATTCCCAGAAAGACCATCAAAGATGGTTGAAATATCAGCAAGTGATTTTGGATGATTTTGTATAACGTCATTATATGTAAGCGAATCAATAAAGGCGGAAGATGCACCAAAATTCTTAACAACAAAATAGCCAGTTGGCTCGCCAAATTGTGTGTAATCAAAATAGATACATATGTATGGACGAGTAGAATTTTCAATCATTTTGTTGTTCTGACGTAAAGTTATAACGACAGTAACTATGGAAATAGCGGCCAAAATAAAGGAAAGCACAGAAAGCACAATATTTACTTTTGTTGATAAATCCATGAAATTTTCTCCTTTCTTTAGACTCAGGCATGGCAGTGCCCTGTACTTACAGGATAAGAGTACAAGAGAGGAAAGTCAATATAGCTCAGATTTGATTCTAACAACAAGGAATCAGCGTAAGGGGGGGGGTGAGAGAAGTGTTGGACAAAATAAAGTTCTTTCTTGAAGATGCCACAATCCCCATCATTGGCGGTATCATAGGAAGTTTTATAGGGATGGGGATAGCAGTACTGTTAGGAATATTGTAATCAGAGTTGTAATGATTGCAATGAAGATAGGAAGGACAATTTGTAGCAAAACAAACTGCAGATTGAACCATTGCTTACTTTCGACTTCTGCGATGCCGAGCTCATCAAGTCTAAAGAGCGTGTCTTCACGAAACGGAACAGGTTCGCCATATTCATTGGTGCTTCCGCCGATTTGGACAACATAATGACTTCGGACAAGGCTGTCAAGTATTTCGTCAATACCATCAAATTTCATATTTAATTTTGAATATGAGACAGATTTTCGATGATATATGTAACGAAGAATTTTTAAAGAATGTTTAGTGATGGTCATGAAGATCTCCTTTCGTTGATGCTACCTAAAGTATACAGGATTCAATACAAGAAAACAATGAGCAACCGAATCAGACCAGAAGGAGGTGAGTTGAGGTGAACGATACAGTTTCAACTAAAGAACTGGTTGAAGAACTAAAAAAGCGCGAAGGAGTAAGAATAGAATATGCCGAACCATATCAGGATAAAAAAATATCCGTTAATGGTCCGGCAGTGATTTTGGTCATCATTGATTAATCGATACGTTTGTATGGATATCTGCCTTTTATCTGAGATGCTAAATATTTTCCATGTGAAGATGCAGACATAAGTTCTCGATAAATAGCTTCGGGTACTCCTGAATACGCATACAATCCACCACTATGGAAAGAAACGTACAGAGTTCCGTTTTGATATCCAATGCTTGAAATATTGGAAGATGATACAGGAATCATATTCATGGTTAAATTCCTCCTTTCTGTATTACTTGGGTATGTCAGTACCCTGTAATCACAGTATAGAAGATTTTAAGAGAAGGCATCAAAATTCGTGATTAATCGAAAAAACTCGACAAAATTCGACAAAGAAAGAGAGGTGAAACACATGGCAATTCAATACACATCAGAAGAAAAAAAGTATGTTCTCCTTAAAGGAAACATCCTGAAACGTATGGAAGCAGAAAGAGTATCTGATGCTCAGATGGCTGCAGCTACTGGAATGGCAGTGAGAACATACAGAGAGAAGAAATTGTATCCAGAGAAATTTACTTATCCGGAGCTCAGAAAATTGTTTATCAGATTGAAGTTTCCGGAAAGTGAGATATTGGAGGCATTAACATGAGAGATTTAATTGATTCCGCACTGATTGGAAGCTTTGCGAGTTTCCTGCCGTTCTGGATATGGGACAGCAGATCAGATCAGATTCTCGGAGCAATCGCGTTGAGCGTCATGATATACATAGCGAGGAGGTGGAGAGTATGGCAGGGTTAAGCAAAAAGCAGCTGGAAATCAGGAACCTGACACTGACAGACTACATAAAAGCCGCGATCCGTTTACTGGATGACCAGACAATGGACGGATTTTATAGAACAGGCTATGCAGCTGGTTTACTGAGTATAGCAGAAAAAAGAGCCAATGAAAATGTAGAAATAGGTGAGTTTATACCGATAGAAAAGTGGAGAATCCGATATGCTGATGGAACAATCGGATATCAGATGTATATGAAAAAGTATGCTGTGGAAATTGCTGAGAAAAAGAAAGACGAATACGGCGGCAGCTATACGATTGAGCCTGTGGAATGAAAAAAGGATCCTCAGAGCTGCAACTCAGGAGGACCCAAAAGATAATAATAGTTTATCACCCTTATTGTATGAGGGTAGAAAGGAAAAGTCAATGATTAAAGCAGAGAAAACTGGAAACAAAATGGAACTGGAAATTAAAGGAGATACACATGATCTGATTTATGAATTTGATGCTGTACTGAAAGCAATGTGTGAAGTACTGGATAGAAGCCTTGTAAAGGCTGCTCCATTTACCGCGGAAGATCTCTTACATACAATGGTACATAATATAGTGGCAGAAGGAAAGGAAAGTAAATGAAAGAAGAAAGATTTACAATTCCCAATCCGAACGGTGCCGGTTATCGGATTCCAGCCTGCAGGGGCGGGAACTTCCGGATAGAGTGGCAGCAGGATCAACCGGTTGTATATGGAAGTATTGCTGATCAGCTGGGTGCCTATGAAGATATTGGAACTATTGAAGAATTGAGAGAACTGAAAGCGAGGAAGATTAAATGAAATTAAATAAACTGGTATCTACTTTAAATATGGAGCATGAAGAATGGCTGGAAAACAGACGTAAAGGCATCGGCGGTTCTGATGCCGGAAGCATCTGCGGACTGAATCCTTATTCTTCCGCAATTGCAGTATTTCAGGATAAAACACAGCCATTGACAGAAAAGCCAGATAACGAATCTATGAGACAGGGGCGTGATCTGGAAGAATATGTTGCCCGCCGGTTCATGGAAGAAACTGGTAAAAAGGTACGAAAGGCAAATGCAATCTTCTATAAAGAAGAGCAGCCCTTCATGCTTGCAAATGTAGACCGCCTGATCGTTGGCGAAAATGCCGGATTGGAGTGTAAGACAGCATCTGCGTATTCTGCTGATAAATGGAAAGACGGACACATTCCGGAATCTTATGAGATCCAGTGTCACCATTATATGGCAGTGACCGGAGCTGATGCCTGGTATATCGCATGTGTGATTTTGGGAAAAGAATTTGTTTGGCACAAGATTGAGCGTGATGAAGAAATCATCCAGATGCTGATTAGCGTAGAATCGGATTTCTGGAATAACAATGTGCTTGCGAATAAGATGCCGGCACCGGATGGAAGTAAAGCTGCGGAAGAATTGCTCTCGAAATATTATAAGACTTCTGATCCGGACAAGATGATCCCGCTAGTTGGATTTGATGAGAAATTAAAGCGAAGGGCAGAGATCACGGCTCTTCAGGACAAGCTGGAGAAAGAGAAGAAACAGATCGAGCAGGAAGTCAAGGTTTATATGGAAGATGCGGAAAGAGCTGATTCTGATAGTTATTCAGTCACATGGAAATCGGTAACTTCGAACCGTGTAGATTCAAAAAAATTGAAATCAGCTTATCCGGAAGTTTACAAAGAGTGTGTGAAACCTGCTCCGAGCAGAAGATTTGTAGTAACGGAAATTGCATAGGAGGATAAATGAAATGGGAGTAAAAGACGCATTAGCTGAAAAAACAGAAGGCAAAGGTGCTGTAAAACTTACAAAATCTATGAGTATCGCAGACATGATCAAGGCTATGGAGCCTGAGGTCAAGAAAGCACTGCCTCAGGTAATTACACCAGAGCGATTTACCAGAATGGCATTATCCGCATTGAACACGACACCAAAGCTTGCAGAGTGTAGCCAGATGTCCTTCCTTGGTGCGCTGATGAATGCCGCTCAGCTTGGTCTTGAGCCGAACACGCCACTTGGACAGGCATACCTGATTCCTTACCGAAATAAAGGCAAGCTTGAGTGTCAATTCCAAATCGGTTACAAAGGTCTTATCGATATGGTATACCGGAACGACAATATCCAGACAGTGCAGGCACAGTGCGTATATGAAAATGATGAATTTGAGTATGAACTTGGTCTGGAACCGAAACTGGTACATAAACCGACATTAAAGGATCGAGGCAATCTGCTTCTTGTGTATGCACTCTGGAAAACAAAAAACGGTGGTTTTGGTTTTGAGGTGATGAGTAAGGAAGATATTGATAATCATGCAAGAAAGTACAGCCAGAGCTTTTCCAGTAGCTATAGTCCGTGGAAAACAAACTATGAGGAGATGGCAAAGAAGACAGTTATCAAGAAATGTCTGAAATATGCTCCGGTCAAATCAGATTTTGTTATGCAGGTATCCAATGATGAGACCGTCAAGTCGGAACTTAGCGTAGACATGTCTGAGATTGCGAATGAGCAGGAGCCGGTCATTGATGCAGAATATAACGAAGTTGTAGCAGAGCAGGAAACAGCAGCCGCAAAAGCATAACTCAGTAACGGTGCTTATGATCCATCAAAAGCATTGAAATATATCACACAAAATAACAGACAGCCCCGGAAACTCCCGGGGCGGAAAGGGGTAACATGAAACACATCAATATGGAAACCTTTGCGAATGGAGCATTCACAGAGCAGATCAACCGGGAGTTGAAGAAAGTGACAGAAAACATTCAGGATCCTAATACGGATGCAACCGCAAAGAGAAAGATCACAATCATTGCATAATTATTGGTTATACGTACCCCGTCTGGAAACAGGCGGGGAGATAGAAAGGAATACATGAAAACGATTTGTTTTACAGTGCCCGGCAAGCCGCAGGGAAAAGCTAGGGCACGTACATTTTATAATCCCAAGACAAAAGGAATGAGCAGCGTGACACCGGAGAAGACTGTTCTGTATGAGAATTTTATTTCCACCTGTTATTTACAGGCAGCTGGAGAAGAGAGGTTTGCAGATGATGCATATATCCGGATCTGTATACAGGCATTCTATGGAATACCGAAGAGCAGCTCGAAGGTAAAAAGGGAAGCTATGCTGAATGGCGAGCTTCTTCCGGCGAAGAAACCGGATATCGATAATATTGCAAAAGCTGTTCTGGATGCACTGAACAGCGTAGCGTACCGGGATGATACCCAGGTAGTGGAATTACAGTTAAGGAAACAATACAGCGAAAAGCCACGAGTAGAGATCTGCATGGAAGAACTGGAGGTATAACCGGATATGGCAAGGCGAAAACAGGAAGGAAATCGCTTTTTTCGCCTGGATGTGGATTTTTTCTCAGATAAAAAGATAAAGATCTTAAAGGCCAGATATGGAGCCGATGGGATCACCCTGTATATGTATCTTCTGTGTGAGATATATAAATCAGGATATTATTTAAAGATTGATGATGATTTTGAGTTCATTGTATCGGATGATCTGAACATGGACAGTAACAAGGTGAAGCAGGTCTTGAACTTCTTATTGGAACGGTCACTGTTTGACAACACACTTTTTCAGTCGGACAAGGTCTTGACCTCTGCCGGAATACAGAGGAGATATCAGGCAATGGTAAAAGCCAGGGCATTGAAAAATCCGATCACAGTAGAAAGGTTTTGGCTCCTTCAGGAGGAAGAAACGGAAACCTTTATTAAAGTGAACCCTTCTTTAAATAATTCTGAGAATAATTCGAATAATTCCAAGAAAAATAACGATAATTCCGAGAAAAATGACATAAAAGGAAAAGAAAGGAAAGGAGAGTATATATATACGGCTCCGCCGGGTACATACTTTGCTGATTCTTCTTTGAATGAAGCCTTCCTGTTGTTCCTGAAGGTGAGACAGAACAATGGAGACCGTCTGACTGATGAACAGATACAGCTTCTGAGGGAAGAACTGAGTTCCATGTCTGACAAGACGGAAGAACTGACCGCCATTGTAAAGAAGTCAGTGATGAGTGGATGGAAGACATTTTATCCATTGAAGAAGAGCCGTGGCAAGAAGACAGATGCGAAGAACAGCAAAAACCGGTTTAATAACTTTCAACAGAGAGAATACGATTTCGATGATTATGAAAAGCAGTTGTTGAATAAAGGACAGGAGGGATAGTTTATGGACAAACTCTGTGCAGTGTGCTGTGGTACTTGTGTATGGTGTGACTATAATCCTAAAACGGATGAGCTTATGTGTAAAAATCCTGATTCTGAAGGATATAAAGCGCGGACAGATTTTAATGATTATTGTGGAGAGTATGGGGAGGGATAGCTTATGGACAAAACCTGTGTAACATGTATTGACAACGACGATGGTCTCTGTGACCGCAAAGGGATCCTGGTCCATGATGATGATACCTGCAGTCAGCATAAAGAATCATGGAAAGATGCAATGTTAAGGCAGTTCAACAGAAGAACAATGAGGTATTGAGTCCTTCACTCGTAATGAAGGGATCGTGAAAATAGACAGAAAGGAGCCAGCCTCCGGCCGAGGCAAGGGTATACCGGGCTTCTTGAAGAAATGGAAAACGAGAATGTGGGTTATTGAAGGTGGGAAACAAATGAGTAAAGGCACCTTTCGGTGCCTTTAGCAGGGGCAATGGGATTCGAACCCACGACCGTACCTTTATGAGAGGTGTGCTCTATCCACTGAGCTATGCCAAATTTATTATATAGCGAAATGTGAAATTATGCAATTATAATTCCTCTCCAGTGTCATTCATCGTAATTGTGCCTTTATAAGTACAGTTAAGTTTTTGGGAGATTTCCAACATTTCTTTTTCTTGGAAATTATCTCGAGAGAGCTTATTGGTCAGGTTTTGGCGACTGGTGCCAAGCAGAGCAGCCAATTCAGTCACAGTCATATTACGACGTTTCAGTAACACTTTTACTTTTTCTCCAAATGATAATGGCATATGATTCACCTCCTTGTTATGCATAGATTATAACACTATATAGTTTACAATGCAATTATAAAGTTTAAAAAGAAATATAATAATGCAAAATATACATTGACAAAAGAAACTAAAAAGTGTACAATGCAAACATAAAATCAATCGGAGGTAGTAAGAATGTATGAAGTAATCAACGAAAAACTGAAACTGGAATCTTGTAGTATAGGTGATTTAACGCTGAACATAGTGAATGGTATGTTGAAATCATGGAATGATGGAAGCAGCATATCAACGCTGACAATATTCTATATGCCGGCAAGGGACACAATCGTGCTGAATCGCGATCATGTGAATTATGATACATATTGTACATTCACTGAGGCATATTTGGGTTGTGATGAACATGTACGTCGGAAAATCAGAAAAAGGTATGAAAACAAAGAAGGTAGCGGCATAAGTGAAATAATTGAAATTTTGGATGGAGCTATCAAACATCGAAAGGATCTGAAAGATATTTTTATGCTGAAGCATCAGACAGTAGAGGAAGAGGATAATACTATCAGTTTTTCACTGATGAATGAGATTGTGAAAGATACAGAGGGTCACTATTTCGCAATGTACAAAGCTTTCCAGTACGGAGTAATACAGGGAAAACGCTTGGAGAGACGTAAAAAAAGACAATCCGCAACTGCCTGACCCGCATAGAGGATTGTCTTAAACACAAGGAGTACCTTGTGAAGATAAGTATAAGGTACTCCACATTTTAAATCAAGAGAAAAAAGGAGAAAACATAAATGAACGAATTAATTAAAATCAACTATGAAGCAGAAACACCAACAGTATCGGCAAGAGATTTACATGCCGGGCTTGAGATAAAAACCGCATTTAAAGATTGGTTTCCTCGCATGGCAGAATATGGTTTTGAAGCAGAAAAAGACTTTTGCTCAAAAATGAGCGAAAGTACAGGAGGTAGACCAGCCGTTGATTATGAGATTTCTGTAGATATGGCAAAGCAGATCTGTATGATCCAGCGTTCCGAAAAAGGAAAGCAGTATCGCCAGTATTTCTTAGATCTGGAAAAAGCATGGAACACTCCGGAGCAGGTGTTTGCAAGAGCATTAAAGATGGCTGATAAAGAAATAGAGAAACTGAAATCCAGTAACACCGTGCTTATGGAAGATGTGCAGCGTATGCGTCCTAAAGAAATCTTTGCAGATGCAGTGTCAACCAGTCATACTTCTGTTCTGATTGGAGATTTGGCAAAGATGCTGAAACAGAATGGTATTGATATTGGGCAGAAACGTTTATTTGAATGGCTGCGTGAAAAGGGTTATCTGATCAAACGTAAAGGATCTGACTGGAACAGTCCGACTCAGAAGGCAATGGAACTTGGTCTGTTTGAAATAAAAGAGAGTACGGTGAATAATCCTGATGGTTCTGTGAGAATCAACAGAACAACGAAAGTAACTGGAAAAGGACAGCAGTATTTTATCAATAAATTTCTTAGTTAGGAGTGAAGTAGATGGCATATAAAAAACACGAGGGTTATCTGGATCCGACTTCCGGACAGGCGATGCAGAACACCCAATGGGAAGAATTACAGCAGTTACGTGAGAAGGAACATGGCTTGAAACGCGGTCAGAAGATTGTACTCACTGAAATGTACAGAGAAGAACATAAGCCGGCCAGAAAAATCCAGAGAACCTATATCGTTCTTGAGCTGTACAAGTATTGTGTGTTACTGAAAGACGATAAGGGATATCGCACAGCACCGTCATACATACAGCTGAAAATGATGATGAGGGGTGTTGTATAATGGGGATTAAGGTTACCAGGGATATGTTGGATCGGTACCGGAAGCTGAAACAGGAGATACCGGTGTTGGAGCTGGAACTACTGATGATGAAGAATACAGAGGCGGGACTTGGGAATGATACGATCTTCGATTACCAGACCGGTTATCCCAGACCACAGAGTGTTGTAGGCTTTGATCAGAAGAAGTATGACCGGCGGGAGAAGGTTCTGGAGCGCAAGAAAGAGAAAGTCAAGGTCATGGATCAATGGATTGACGACATTAAGGACGGACAGACCAGATGTGTGTTCCGGATGTTCTACAAACAGAATATGACGTGGAAGGCGATTGCGAAGCAGATCGGCATGCCGCACAATGAGGATTATCCGAGGGTATGTATCAGGGATGCTTATCTGAAAAAAATGAAGATTATGTAACGATTTTTCGGATATTTCGGTAATTTCGTTGTATGATGAGAATGTAGCCAAAGGCTTAAAGGCCGGCGGCTCTTTCCCCGCTTCTCCGAAAAGAGAAGTTACAAGTACCCTTTTATCCCTGAGGGAAAAGGTTATTGCTTATCCTGTTGACTGGAAGCCGGTCCGAAAAGCATATTCCAAACTACATACATTTTTAAAACGTCCTGTAGAAATATGGGGCGTTTTGTCGTGAAGAAAGGCTGGAAAAGATATGAACAAAGTGGTAAAATGGACAAAAATGTATGTTGGGAGAAAAGCAATGAAAGTAAATCGAGATAAATTATTAAAAACTATTAATGAGAAATGGACAACAAAAAATTGTCCTATGTGTGGAAATAACAATTGGACGATTGACGATAATATGAGAGCCATGGTGGGAATCGATGAAAATAAATCAATACAGCTTGGTGGACAAATAATTCCAGTTGTTACTATAACATGCAGAGAATGTGGAAATGCAATTTTGGTGAATCCACTTATAATTCACTGCACGGAAGAGTAAAAGGGGAATTTATAATATGGCTAATCTTAATTTAAAATCCTCAAAGAACGAAAGATACATTATTAGTGATGAAAAAAAACTAAATATATCTGAATCAAGTGAAAATTACTCTTTGTCTACAAAATATCATTATAGTGAAATTGAACAAAACCGGACAATTATGTATAATGCTGTAATAATGATCTGGGTAGGAATTGTTTTGATTTTTTTAGGTATGATTTTTGCTCTTTTCATGAACGGAGCTACAAAAATATTTGCATTAATTCCGGGAATGTTTGTGGATGTTTTTTCAGGTACAATGATACATCTTGTTAACAAATCTTCTGAAAGTAAGCAAAAATATTTTGAGAATTTAACAATAGTAGAGCATGAACAGCGAATTATTGAATTAATACATAAATCTGATGATGAAAAATTTCGTCAAGAAATGGTATCTAAAATCGTGGATAGGCATTGTAAAATGTAAAATACAAGAGAGAGCACCCTTCGGGGTGCTTTTCTAATGTCAATTTTCGTACAGCGTGCACAGCACCAGCGCATACATACTTTAGGCATGGATTCACTGTATGTAAGCGTTAGCACCTCCTTTTGTCACGGTAGCAATCGGCTGTCGTGTATGGTGCTGGCAGGACTGTAATAAAGATAAATGAAAGTAGGTGAGACCGAGTGACTGAAAAACAAAAGATATTTGCAGATGAATACCTGATCGATCTGAATGCCACAAGGGCTTACCGTGTAGCGTATCCGTCTGTGAAGAAGGATGAAACAGCAGCCCAGGCTGGCAGCAGGATGTTGAGAAATGTCAAGGTTGCGGAATATATCCAGGAACGGATGGAAGAGCGCCAGAAACGAACCGAAATAACGCAGGACAGGGTCCTGGAAGAACTGGCGGCTATTGCTTTTGCAAGAGCTGCTGATTTCGCAGAAGTAAAAGACGGATTCGTTATCATAAAAGATACAGCAGGGTTATCAGAACAGCAGATTAAAGCTATTGCCGGAATAAAAGAAGGTAAGTTTGGCGTTGAACTGAAATTGAATGACAAGGAAAAAGCATTGGAGCTCCTCGGCAGACATCTCGGAATGTTCAAAGACAAGGTGGAAGTATCAGGTCTGGAAGAAGAGAAAAAGAAACTGGGAGATATCCTAGAACAGTTGCGTGGTGGTGGATAGTGAAAAATAAAACTTGACTTTTGCCAGACATAATATATAATAGAATTATGCCAGACAAAAAAAGAGGTGAAACAATGAGTCCACGAACCGGCAGACCAACAGATAATCCTCGACCAAATAAAATTAGTATTCGGATTAGTGATTCGGATAAAGAAATTTTGGAAAAATATTGCGAAAGAGAAAAAGTGAATAAGACAGAAGCAATTAGTAGAGGAATAAAAATGTTGGATAAAAAGTAAAACAGTCGTAGCACCGACCAAAGCACACACGACTGTTTGTCCAGAAGTTTCCTTCTGTAAATATTATAATGCAGATGGGAATTTCTTTCAAGAACCAAAATTTGAAAGGAGTTTTTATTATGCCAATAAAAAATGTTGTACAGAAAGCAAATTTGATGATCGGACAAATTAATCCCCACTACGATATGACTGTTAATAATGTAAAGGAAATCCATGAAGTGTATGGTGGCAGTTTTGATACAATCTGCTGTTCTTTTAGATTTGGATATCTTCAAGGAATGAAAGCTGCTAAAGCAGAGATGAAGCGGGGGGGGGCAGAATTAAATGGATGATCATGAGATTTGGAAGAGCATTTCAGGTTTCGAACGATATGCTGTTAGTAATTTAGGAAGAATAAAGAATAATGATTCTGAAAAAATCTTAAGTACAAGAAAAAGTACAAACGGTTATTTGCGTGTGAACCTACGGAAAGGTCATGTTAAATATGAAAAACCTACGGTAATTCATGTACATAGACTGGTTGCAGAAGCATTTCTTCCGCCAATTGAAGGAAAAAAATGTGTTAATCACATTGATGGCAACAAAATCAATAATTGCGTGGATAATTTAGAATGGGTAACAAATAGAGAAAATACAATGCATGCAATCAAGACGGGTTTAATGACTCCGGATTATTCAGAAATGAATAAAAAATCTCGGGTTAAAAGCAATGCGGCTCATAATACAAGACGATATCGCCAGAAAATGCAAATGATTAATCAAATGCTGGGACAGACACGACCTGTATTACAAATCAGCATAGATACTGGTGAAGTTTTACAGGAACATGTTAATTGCAATGAGGCCGCCAGATTTTTGTTTGGAGAAGGGACAACAAAGGACAGATTGATAAGTAGGTGCGCTAGAGGTAAATGTAAAAGTGCATATGGTTTTTTGTGGAGATACAAAGAGGGCGAATAATCGCTCTCTTTTGTTATATCAAGAGGGGGTGATTAAGCTCCATGAGTTCTGAAAGATTAATATTATCTGATAAATACAAAGCATTTTTGAAATGTAATGCACCGGTAGAATTCCTGGAGGGTTAGCACGACTGCAGCGGGCAAGACAACTGTCGGCCTGTTTAAGTTTATGTGTAAGGTCGCGGAATCACCAAAGAAACTGCATATCCTGGCAGCAGATGACACTGGAGCTGCAGAAAAGAACATCATCAACAAAGATCTTGGCATTCTGGATGATTTTGGAATATTGACCGAGTACAAAGGTAATGGATCTGGGGAATACAAGATGCCACATATCCTGTTCCATACATCCGGCGGGGATAAAATCATCTTTGTGGTTGGATATGGAAACAAGAGCAAGTGGAAGGATGCCCTCGGCGGTCAGTATGGATGCCTGTATATCGATGAGATCAACACCGCGAACATCGAATTTGTTCGTGAGGCATCCATGCGCTGTGATTATCTGATGGCAACGCTTAATCCGGATGATCCGAGTCTTGATGTATACAAAGAGTACATCAACTGCAGCAGACCACTTCCTGAATGGGAAGACAGCACTCCAAGAGAAATTAAAGACGAATTGAAAGAAGAACCAAAACCCGGCTGGGTTCATTGGTTCTTTTCTTTTGACGATAATGCCGGTCTTCCGGAAGAAAAGAAACATCGAATCATACAGAATACCCCGAAGGGAACAAAGATCTGGAAAAACAAGATTGAGGGGCTGAGAGGAAAAGCAACTGGTCTGGTGTTCAGTAACTTTAGCCGTGCGCGTCATGTAAAAACAAAAGAATGGGCAAAACAATTTGTTCAGGTTTCGGGTACTACAAAGAAAAATGAATTTTTTATGTGGTTCTCGGCAGCAGTAGATACTTCATATTCGCAGAAGTCACCGGATACGATCGCGTTTTCTTTTCTGGGAATTACAAACAAGGGAAAATGTGTTGTTCTGGATGAGAAAGTGTATAGCAATGCAGAACTGGATACTCCACTGGCCCCGTCAGACACGGTAAAAAATCTGATTGATTTTCTGGACAGGAACAAAAAAGAATGGGGACTTGCACGAAATGCATTTTTGGATAGCGCCGATCAAGCAACTATGCAGGAGTGGAATAAATATAAACGTAGAAATGGCTGTATTTATACGCTTAATGATGCATGGAAACAGATGGAAATCATTGACCGTATCAACGCGCAGCTTGGATGGATGGCTTTTGATGATGAGTCTGGCATTGAACCTAATTTCTATGTTCTGGATACATGTCCGACCTATATCAGCGAACTGGAAACATATAGCTGGAAAGAAGATAAAGACAATACTCCGGAAGATGGACATGACCATATGGTGAACTCTGTACAGTATGGATGGATCCCATACCAGAGCAAAATATACAAGAGGTGAGAGAATGAACCGACTTCAAAGCTTTATTGCTCGGATTTTTAAGATAGAACCGGCAAGAGACAGAACAGTAACGATTATAGAACCACATACGTTCCGGGAAAATGTACTAAGAAATAAAATTTGGTATCGTGGTGACAGTGCAGAGCTAGAACAGTATTTTCAGAAGACTGCAAGGTGGGACGTGGAAAAAGCTCGCTTCTGGGCAGCTCATGCACAGGGAAATGTCAGAAAAATGCACAGCGGTATTGTTGGTACTGTTGTGGATCGCTATAAAGACATTGTTCTGGCAGACATGGATTCTATAGACTTCGGAGAAAACCAGAAATCACTTAATGAACTGTGGGATAAGCTTTATGAAAAAAGCAAACTTAATGATGTAATTGGAGAAGCAATAACGGGAGCTTTGGCAGCAGGAGACGGAGCTTTTAAGATTACGGCAGATTCCTGCAGTGAGTATCCGATCGTAGAGTTTTATGATGCGGAAAACGTGGACTACGTGTATGTACATTCGAAATTGCAGGAAATTAAGTTTTACACGACATATAAGAACGGTAAAAAAGATCTCAGACTGGAAGAAACTTACGGACACGGATATATCAAATACAAATTGTATGATGATTACGGAAAAGAAGTTCCACTAAATCAGTTGCCGGAAACGGCGCACCTGTATGATCTGGGGATTGAAGGCAATATCATGCTTGCGGTTCCTTTGAAAATATTAGTATCTACAAAGTACAAGAACCGAGGTAAAGCCTTGTTTGAAGGAAAAACGGACGTTCTGGATGGTTTGGATGAAGTGATCAGCCAGTGGATGGATGCAATCCGCATGGGAAGGATTAAACGGTATATTCCGGACAACCTTATCCCACGTGATCCAGATACGGGAAAATTGATGCCGGCAAACCCGTTTGACAATGATTTTATTGCTTTGGGCGACAATATGGGAGAAAAAGCAAATCAGCAGGTGGAAATATCGCAGCCTCAGATTTCGTACGAAGCCTATGTAAACAGCTACATTAATTTTCTCGACATGGTATTGCAGGGAATCATGTCCCCGTCAACACTTGGAATCGATCTGAAGAAAACTGACAATGCAGAATCTCAGAGAGAAAAGGAAAAAGTTACTCTTCATGTTCGGAATAAGATTGTTGATGCATTGAACGAAACACTCCCAGAGTTATTCAAACTTATCATGCAGACGTATGATCTGATGTATGGAAGAACACCAGGAGAGTACGAACCAACAGTCAAATTCGGTGAATATGCTTCCCCGGATTTTGGAACTACAGTAGATACGGTAGGAAAAGCAAAACAATACGGAATTATGAGTATTGAAACATCTGTGGATCAGCTGTACGGAGATACCTGGACAGAAGAAGAAAAAGAAGCAGAAGTTGAGAAGCTGAAAGCAGAACAGGGCATACAGGATATGGAAGAACCGGCGGTGAACATGACAGCCGATGATTTTCATATAGATCTGGAAGGTGGTGAAAACGATGAAGGTAAAAGTAGGACCACGAATGTTCAGAATGAACCGCAAGGAGTTCCAGGGACTTCTTCAAATAGCAAAGGAGCAGGTACCGATGGGAATTTACGCGGTGGAGAAAGCTGATTATGCGGAACTCCGGCGAGATAAATGTGAAAGCATTACAAAGCTAAAGGAACTGACACGACAGTTTAAAGCACAGGGCTTCAAGGTGTGGTCAAATGGCAAAGATAAACGATGAGTACGATATTGGTGCTGCTTTCGAAGCAATCGAGAATGAACTGATCTCATCCATGATCCGGAACTTCGAAAACCATAAGCAGGAAGAGCTGGATGAAAAAAAACACTGGTCCATGTGGCAGACAGAGATGCTGAAATCTCTGGAAAAGTACAAGCATGACAACCAGAAGAAATATGGAAAGCAGTTTAAGGACATTAACAAACAGATCGAGGTGCTGATCAGACTTGCAAGAAGCGAAGGTGGTATGAATCAGGAGAAACGGATACTGGAAGAAATCAAGAAAGGATTTCCTGCAAAACGTATTTCAAAAGGCGGCACTGCAGAGTTTTTTAAAGTCAATGACAGAAAGTTGGATGCGCTGATTCAGGCAACCACATCGGACATGCAGAAAGCAGAGGCAGCAGTTTTACGTATGGCAAATGATCAGTACCGAAAGATCATATATAACGCGCAGGTATACGCTAATACCGGAGCTGATACCTATGAGAAAGCGGTAGATATGGCGACAAAGGATTTTCTTTCTGCAGGTTTGAATTGCATTCAGTATACCAATGGAGCAAGACATACGATTGCTGACTATGCAGATATGGCAATTCGGACAGCAAGCAAGAGAGCTTACCTGCAGGGAGAAGGCGAAATGCGGCAGCAGTGGGGAATGCATCTTGTGATTATGAACAAGCGAGGGTCTCCGTGTCCGAAGTGCTTGCCTTTCGTGGGTAAGATCTTGATAGATGATGTGTGGAGCGGTGGCAGCAGAAAAGACGGGAAATATCCATTGATGTCCTCGGCTGTGGCGGCTGGACTTTATCATCCACGATGCAAAGATAGTCATACTACATATTTCCCTGGTATCACCACTGTGGATCCGAAATACAATAAGCAAGAAATTGCTGATGTTGAAGAAACGGCGAAGCGGGAAGCTAAACAGCAATATGCTGAGCGACAGGAAAAGAGATTTGAAAGACTGGCTGAGTTCTCACTGGATCCGGAGAATCAGCAGAAGTACAAACAGAAACAAAAAGAATGGAAAACTGTTGCTGCTGATTTATCAATAGGAGAAAGCGCAAATATTGAAAATTTACGTAATGGAAACAATAAAGTTTCACTTTCGTATATTAATACAGAGGTTTATAGGCGGAAATTTAATCAAATCACAAACAATACTTCCGTAAACGATGCATTACGAAAATACAGTAAAGCAATGTTGACACATAGAAACGGAACTGACGGAGAAGACTTATATATAATAAGCGTCAAAACCGGAAAACGTTTATTTTCGAAAACAACAGGTGCTAATGAGCTTGGCGTGGAATTGAATAAAGATGAAATCCAAAGTATTAAGCGATTTGCAAAAGATGAAGGAATTATAGCAATACATAATCATCCAACTAATCTACTTCCTACAGGAAGTGATTTTGTTTCGGCTGGTGCGCGAGGCTATGATTTTGGACTGGTAGCAACTCACGATGGAAGAGTGTTTTGGTACAAACCCGGAAGTAAACCTTTTAGAAGTGAATATTTCAACAAGACTGTTGACAAATATGCATCAGAACCATACAATTATGACATAGAAAAAGCACAGGTTAAAACGTTGTCTGAATTTAAAAAGGAGTTTGGAATTGAATGGAGAGAACTGAATTAAATGGTAAAGATGTTATCGTTCATAAAGATATGACACCTGAGTCCAGAGAAAAAGAACTTAAACGTCTTAAAGAGGAAAGTGAAAGTTTAAAAGAATGGGAAGAGTAAATACCACCGCCAGAAATGGCCGGTGGTATTTTTATGGTTATTTGTTCTGGGACAAAAAACCTCTTGGCTTTTTATGTACACCATATTATACTTGTTGTGTACTCAAAAAGTGAGGTGAGAATATGAGTCCAAGAACAGGCAGACCTAAAAGTGATAATCCGAAATCGGAGCAGATTAAGATTAGAGCAACCAAGCAGGATAAAGCGTTATTAGAAAAATGCTGTGAATCAACTGGAAAGACGCAATATGAGGTTGTTATGGAGGGTATCAAAAAGGTTTATGCCGAAAATACAAAAAAATAAGAAGTTGCTCCGCTACCAACGATAACAACTTCTTATACGCCGAGGAATATCCTCTGAAAATATTATAACATTTAGAGGGTATTCCTTGCAATCATAATTTTGAAAGTGAGGAATAACCACAAAATGAAAAACTTAAAAATAACGGAATATCATGGCATCAGAGTATTAACATCTGCTCAAGTGGCACAAATGTATGAAACAGATACAAAAACAATATCTTATAATTTCTCGTATAATAAGAAAAAATATACAGAGGGAAAGCATTATATCAAGCTTGAAGGAAATGAATTAAGACAGTTTAAAGCCAGTCGGGAAATTCCAGATTGCCATAAATTTAGTGCACATTTATATTTATGGACAGAAAAAGGAGCACTTCTTCTTGCAAAATCCATTAATACTGATAAGGCATGGATGGCATATGAATATCTGGTAGATTTCTATTTCAGGGCAAAGGATAATGAGCCGGAGATTCCAGAGAAGAAAGAAGTTGTACCAACTCAGACAAAAACAGAACCAGTAAAAAAGAAAACGTCCATACCTTATATGGAAGAACCAATATTCGTATTTAAGAATTTGCTGGCTCTGGCGGAAGAACAGGGAATCACATTGAAGCTCAAGAGCATAGATGGATATGCAAGCATACTCAAAGGAAACCGTATAGCAATTCGAAAGTACCAGATGTTTGAGAAAGTTGTTTATGAAGCGGCATATGAGCTTGCACATTACTTTATTCATTATGATCAGGGAAATATGGTAGAAAGTCCACTGGAGAAGGATTATAACGAACAGGCAGAACGTGCTGCGTTTATGATGATCAGAATGTTGGATATTAAAGCAAAACAGAAATATTGATTATTAGGAGAGCTTGGAAACAGGCTCTCTTTTAATATGCAAATTTGCGCCGGCGCAATGGAGGGAGGTGAGAACGGTGAGGATAAGAGTAATCCACGATTTCAAAGACATTGAAAATAACTTGAAGCTCAGATCTGTCGGTGAAACAATGACGGTATCAAAAGAGAGAGCTGAGTATCTGGCACACATGAAAGTAGCAGAGATTATCGATTCGAAAGGCGGTGATCCGGAATCTCCCATTGAGGCGCAGGGTTAAGCGTCTTATTTTTATGTCCGGAATGACGTGAAACTACCAGAAAGGAGTAGTAGCATGACACAGGAACAGTTTGAGGCGCTCGGAATTGAGAAGAGCCTGGCAAAAAAAGCGGCAGATGCTTCTGTAAAAGAGCTGGAAGGCTATGTATCAAAAGAAACCTACGATACGACAGAACAGGAACGTAAACAACTGGAAACATCTGCAAATGATTATAAGGCCCAGCTGGAAACGTTAAAAGCGTCCGCAGGGGATAATGAAGCCCTGAAACAGCAGATTGCAGACCTGCAGACACAGAATCAGCAGAAAGAAACAGAACATCAGGAAGAACTGAAGAATCTGAAGCTGACCAATGCAATCAAGATGGCAATTGCCTCATCAGCACAGGACAGTGATCTGGTGGCGGGGCTTGTTGACCGTAAGAAACTGATCCTTGGAGAGGATGGAAAAGTTACTGGTTTGGATGAACAGGTAAAAGCACTGAAAGAAAGTAAACCATTCCTCTTTAAGCAGGAACAGAAGCAGACTGAGAGAAGAGGATTCTTTCCGCTGGGAAATCACAAAGATGAAGGTTCTGAAAAAGAAGGACCTTTAAGCATGAAAGAAGCAATCGCTGCCAGATTAAACATGGGAGCAGAAGGGAATGGTAAATAATTATGGCAATTACACTTGAAGAAGCAAAGAAAAATGTGCAGGATGACCTTCAGATGGGAGTTATCGATGAATTCCAGAAACAGAACTTTATTCTGGAACATATCCCGTTTGATGATGCAGTATCTCCGACAGGCGGCGGATCCACACCGTCTTACAGTTATACTCGTCTGAAAACTCAGCCAACAGCTGGATTCCGTGAGATCAACAAAGAATACACTCCGGCAGAAGTAACAAAAGAACGTCATACTGTGGAAATCAAGGTATTTGGTGGAGCTTACGAGATTGACCGTGTAATTGCTAACATGGGCGGTATTGTAAGTGAAGTCGAACTGCAGCAGACACAGAAGATCAAAGCTGCACAGGCACTGTTTAATGATACGTTCATTAACGGGGATACTGCAAAAGATGCCAATGCCTTCGATGGTCTTGATAAAGCACTGACCGGCAGCTCAACGGAGTACAATGCCGAGGGAAGCATTGATCTGTCTACCGCAGAGCTGGTAACAAAGAACTATCAGTATTTCCTCGATATGCTGGATGAATTTCTGGGCGGTCTTGATGGAACACCTACATTTATCGCCGGCAATAATAAACTGATTTCGAAACTCAGAGCCTGCGCAAGACGAGCAAGCATGTATCAGACTACAAAAGATAACTGGGGCAATCGGGTAGAGAGTTACGGAGGCATTCCATTTGTTGATCTGAAGACTAAACCGGGAACTAATGATGAGATAGTACCGATCAAAGGAACAGATGGAACTACTTCTCTTTATGTTGCGCGTCTTGCAATGGATGGACTCCATGCTGTTTCTTTTGCAGGAGTGGCACCGGTACAGACGTGGCTTCCTGATTTCTCTACCGCCGGAGCAGTGAAAAAAGGTGAAGTTGAAATGAATGCAGCTATTGCACTTAAAGCATCAAAAGCAGCAGGTGTATTCAGAAACATCAAAGTAAAATAGGGAGGAACTGAGATGAAGGTTTTTAGTCCATTGAAAGAATATACAGGTATATCTGCATCAGTTCCGTTTTGTAATGGTGTTGGAGAGACAGATGATCCACACCTGATCGAATGGTTTAAAGATCATGGGTACGAAATTGAAGAAACGGAAACAGATGAAGTAACAGTAGATACATCGTGCTTGGAAGATCAGATGGAATTACCAGCTGAGGAGCAGACTGAAACCCCGAAGACAAAGCGTACGAGGAAGTGATTTTATGGCTTACAAATCATATAAATCATATGCAACCGAAGATTACTACGTGGATCAGTATGAAGGCGGCACCATCCCGGAAGATGAACTGGAAAAAGCCCTGAAACAGGCATCCAGACACGTTGATTCCCTGACTTACAACCGCATTGTAGGTCGGGGATTTTCTAATCTTACGGCTTATCAGCAGGAAATCATCAGGGAAGTCGTGTGTATGCAGGCAGATTTCGAGTATGAGAACGCGGATGAGATCAATAGTGTGTTATCTTCGTACAGCATCAATGGAGTGTCTGCACAGTTCGGCAGCAGCTGGAATGTGTTTACAGACAAGGGTGTAGCGATGAAACGTGATGTGTACGCACTATTACAGCAGACCGGTTTATGCTGCATGTTAGCGAGGTGATCGTATGAGATACCCGTGTTTGGTACCGAAAAGACTCTGCAAGACAGATATTACCTGTTCATTCGAGCGGGAAGGTCTGAATGAGTATGGGGAACCACTTAAAACAATAGAGTATTCTGGAAAGTGTAATTATCAGGACAAAGCAAGAACAGTCCTGACAGCAGAGAAAAAGCTGGTACAGATTACCGGCACAGCGCTGTTTCCGGGTGATATCTGCCCGGAATTGCCGGTGATCTCCGGCGGCTCTGCAGAGATCTTCGGGGTGAAAAGACGAATCGAGCAGGGAACAAAGGCAAGAAATCCGGATGGTTCCGTGAATTATACGGAGGTGATACTGGTATGAGTAATCTGATCAGCGTGAACTCAGTGATAAAACTGAATCTTCCGATGATCCGGAAACTGACAGAGGCACAGACAACTGCCCTGGAGCAGACTGCAGAAGCGTTACATACGGAAGTTGTGCAGGCGCAGGTTATGCCTTTCGATGATCCCGAAGTAGTAGAAAAGCGCGTCTACGGAAAACGAGGACAATTTGCAAAGAATGGGCGAGAGTACAAGGGAAGAATAAAAAAAGAGATTGTTCATGGTGGAGGCCATCTGCAAAATGATAGTACTTTTGTTGACAGGTCAAGAAGTAAACTTGGAAAAGTGTCCATTGTTTCCAGTACGCCATATGCCCGCCGGCTGTATTTCCATCCGGAGTATCATTTTGACACGGGAGAGAACCCAAATGCCCGCGGAAGATGGTACGCAGACTGGCTCCCGGGAGGAAAAGAGGCTGATTTTGCGGCCAAGGCATTCAAAGAAATCTACAGGAGGCTGACGGGAATATGATGATGTTGGAAGATGTAAGAGACTACATTGCGTCTCTTGATGTGGCAGAACATGTGTATATGGGGAAACTCCCAGATAAGGAAGATAAATCTGTAGGAGTATACAATAGCAAGCATCAGAACGTATACCACACAGCTCTTGGAGGCCCTTCTCTGGAAGGCTACGGCGAGAAATATGTGACTCTACTCATTCATTGGAACAAATCTCCACGGGAGACCGAAAAAGCCACTGTGGAGTTGTTTGAGAAGCTGAGAGCGGTACGTGATGCAGAAGTAAATGGTGAGACAATTAAGTTTTTTCAGCCACTATATGATATTCAGGATGTCGGAACAGATGATGCCGGTATCTATGAAATGGTCATAGAAGGGGCTTTTATTTTTGAGAAGAAAGAAGGTAAAGAGACATGAAAATGAATCTTCAGAAGTTTGCAGGGAAGACCAATGTATTCCCGGTTTCTGACAACCAGTTCAAGCTTGGCGCAAGCAAAGAAGCAGCTACAATGCCTGCAGATCTGGAAACTTTTTCTCCGTCGTTTTCTAATGGAGTAGAGACATGGACTCCTATGGATGCCGAGGGATGGCAGAGAGCATTAATGACCGCAAAGGCAGTAACGATTACGCTCAGTGGTAAAAGGAACATCGGAGATACCGGAAATGATTTTGTAGCCGGAAAAACATTTACAAATGGCCACGATTCAGAAGCTTATTTTGAATGGATCATGCCTGACGGAACAAGTATTTCCTGGCCGAATGCCGTGATTGATGTCAAAAACAATTCCGGTGGCGATGCCACAAATGTAGGTGCACTGGAATTTGATGTGATCAGTAATGGAAAACCAACAGTTACACCGGCATTATAAGCCCGGTAGAAAAGGAGAAGAAAAATGGCAAAAGTAGTAAATATCACAGAAAAGCTGGAATTTGAATCCAATCCGATTATAGAAATTGGAACACTTGAAGTTGAGGTAAAAGCAGATGCTGAAACAATGCTGAGACTGATGGGAATTTTTGCAGAAAACAGTGAGCTTGAGGCAGTTGGTAAGGCGATGAACCTTATTTTTGATCCGGAAGACGTAAAGGCCATCTGTAATCTGAAAAGAAATGGAAAAAAACTGTCTGCCGGATCTTTGATGACCATTGTCCAGGAAGCGATGAAACTTGTACTGGGAGAAGAAGAACAGGGAGAGCAGTGACCCGTACTATGATCTGATAGAAGACTTTGACCTGGTCGTGTCTTCTTTTCAGTCACAGTACGGGATTCGTTTGTCCAGGGAGCTGCCGGCCGGAATGAAATGGGAAGAGTTCCGAGATCTTCTTGTAGGAATCGGGCCAGATACGGCTCTCGGAAGAGTTGTTGCTATCCGCGCGGAAGACCGGAAAGAAATTTTGGAGAATTTTACACCGGAACAGCACCGGGTCCGAAATGCATGGCAGTCGAGGCATGCAGAATTTGTGAAAGCACATACATCGAAAGCGCAGGTGGATGCACAGATGCAGGCAATGAAGATGGCATTTATGCGCATGGCAGGCCTTGGAGGTGATTAAAAATTGAAAAGTTAAAGGTAAGATGCCCTTTCTGTGGACACGAACAGAAAGTACAGTATGCTCCGGATGCAAAATGCCGGGGTGTTTTTTTTAAGTGTCAGGCAAGGCACTGCAAGAAAGAATTTGAGATAAAAATAAACCAGGACAAGTAGTGCCACTGTGCCGATGTCCTCGTGACAGAGGCAGGTGGTATATATGTCAGCAACAAGCGTTGGACAGATCGGTCTTGATCTGGTTGTAAATAAAAATCAGTTCGAAAGTCAGATGGCCGGGATAACCGGCATGGCGAAAAAAGCAGGAGCGGCACTTGCAGCGGCTTTTGGAGTAAAAAAACTGGTTGATTTCGGAAAACAGTGTCTGGAACTGGGCTCTGATCTTGCAGAAGTTCAGAACGTTGTAGATGTTACCTTTCCGAAGATGACCGCACAGGTCGATGAATTTGCGAAAAGTGCGGCACAGAGCTTTGGCCTGTCGGAGACCATGGCAAAACAGTACACAGGTACATTTGGTGCCATGGCGAAAGCCTTTGGATTTACCGAAAAACAGGCTTACGATATGGGCTCAACCCTGACCGGACTGGCAGGTGATGTGGCATCGTTCTACAACATTTCTCAGGACGAGGCATACACAAAGCTGAAATCGGTATTTACAGGCGAGACGGAAAGTTTAAAAGATCTCGGTGTCGTAATGACACAAACCGCTCTTGATTCCTACGCTATGGCGAATGGATTTGGGAAAACAACTTCGGCAATGTCCGAAGCGGAAAAGGTAGCCCTACGTTACCAGTTCGTACAGGACAAGCTGTCAGCCGCACAGGGTGACTTCGCACGCACTTCCGGAAGCTGGGCGAACCAGTGCAGGGTACTGAGTCTGCAGATGCAGTCTCTCATGGCAACGATCGGACAGGGCCTGATCAACTTATTTACTCCGATCATTCGGGTAATCAATACGGTGATCGGGAAGCTTGCTACATTGGCAAATGCATTTAAGTCCTTTACGGAACTGATCACGGGAAATAAATCCGGTGGTTCAGACAGCAGCGGTGTAGCGGCAGTTGCAGGAGCAGCAGATGATGCAGGAACCGGTCTGGAAAATGCGTCTGATTCCGCGTCCAATCTGGCAAGCAATACAGATAAGGTTGGACAGGCAGCACAGAACGCAGCGAAAAAGATGAAAGCCCTCATGGGCTTTGACAAGGTTAATAAGCTGGATTCACAGTCAGATTCAAGTTCCGGCAGTTCTTCCTCTTCGTCAACAGGAGCAGGAGGTACCGGAGCACTTGGAAGTGCGGTTGATTTCGGAAACCTTGCTGAGGGCGATACGGTTCTTGATAAGACCAGCAAATCAGCTGAGAAATTGGCTAAACTACTGAAAAAACTCTGGAAACCATTTCAGGATGCGTGGAAAGCAGAAGGAAAAAGTACCATTGATTCTGCAAACTATGCTTTTGAAAATCTGGGAAAACTTGCCAAAAGTGTTGGAAAGAGCCTGGTAGAAGTATGGACCAATGGCACAGGCACGAAGATGCTTACTACCATGCTCCAGATTGCGCAGAATGTTTTTGAAACAATAGGAAACATTGCAAGACAGCTGGATAAGGCATGGAACAAAAACAAAGTCGGAACCGGTATCCTTCAGGCTATTGCAAATCTCTACCAGAAGGAACTGGATTTTATAAACAGAATCACAAAAGCTACCGCTGAATGGGCTGGCAAGCTGGACTTTTACCCACTACTCAATTCGATTAAAGGACTTCTTGAGTCGATAGCTCCGCTGGTGGAAATGATCGGCAATATAGCAGGAGAAATCTACGAAAGAGTAATCCTACCTATGCTGAAATGGGTGATAGAGACAGCAATCCCTTCACTGATTAATGTCCTGACAGGAGTCACGAATTTCCTTGGGGATAATCAGTGGATCATAGAAGCATTTGGGGCTGCTCTTATAGGGGCGTTTGCAGCAGGAAAGATTGTGGAACTGACTGGAATGATAACCGGCGCAATCAGCACCATAAGTAGCTATGCTACAGGATTAATCGCCCTGATGACCGGTTCGGGAGGTATCCTTGGTGGCCTGGAAGCCATAGTAACTGCCATGGGTGGTCCGGTAGCTATTGCCATTGCAGCAGTTATAGCAGCAGGTGTACTCCTATGGCAGAACTGGGACACTGTCAAGAATGCAGCCCTTGCTTTAAAAGACTGGGTTGTAGAAAAGACGATTGCCCTGAAGGATGGCGCAGTATCAGCGTTTGAAACATTGCGTACTAATGTCGGCAATGCCATGAATACAATTACGACTTCGGTCAAAACAAAGTGGGATATCATAAAAAACAAGTTCTCAGAATTCTCCCAGTGGCTTCAGAACGTGTTCAAGACAGACTGGTCAAAGAGTTTCGGAACGTTAGGCTCTGTTTTAAACACATTTCTTGGTACCGTACAGCGCATTTGGGGAAATATAAAACGCGTATTCAACGGGATTGTGGAATTCATTACTGGTGTTTTCTCGGGCAACTGGAAGCAGGCATGGGACGGAATTAAAGAAATTTTCGGAGGAGTATTTGATTCTCTTATAGCGCTGGCAAAAGCACCGCTGAATGCCGTGATTGATCTGATCAATGGATTAATGGACAAGCTGAACTCAGGACTGGCGGCAATTGAAAACGCGTTCTCATTCAGTTATGACTTTAAGAATCCGATTACCGGAACAAGACATTATGGCCATTATGGAATGTCTCTTCCAAGAGTACCGACTATTCCACACCTGGCACAGGGCGCATACGTCAAGCCAAACACTCCACAGCTTGCCATGATCGGTGATAACCTGCATCAGGGAGAAGTTGTAGCTCCTGAGAATAAGCTGAGGGAAATGGCAATAGAAGCTGTCAGGGCAGCAGGCGGATCCGGTATTACAAGAGAAGACTTGGAAACCATAATGAACCGCGCAGTGATGCGAATTATAGCAGCTCTTTCACAGATGGGATTCTACCTTGATGGTAAAAAGCTGGCAGAAGCTGAGAATGCGGTAAAAGCAGAAATCGACAGACGCTTTAACACGGTGGATATTAAGTAGGAGGGGACATGAAGAAAGGTGAAATTTTAAAGTCGGGAGATGTGGTCCTTCCTGCACCAACATCTCTGTCCGTAGCAGATGAGATCATATGGACTTCAGACACCGGAAGAACACTGATGGGGCGGATGGTCGGTGATGTAGTGGCTGAAAAGAAAAACGTCAGTATAAAGTGGGAATGGCTGACAGATGAAGAAGTGAAAACGATTAAAAGCCGGTTGATAGCCGGCTTTTTCCCGTTCACATTTCATGATTCAGGAATTGATTTCACAATCGAAGCATACAGGGGAACATTGACCAAAGAACATTACGGATATCTGGGTGACGGGAATTATTACTACAGGACTGTTTCGGTAGATGTGATACAGAGGTGACAAGATGATCAATACAAGTTTAGCATTCCGCAGAGCATTAAGCGGAAATAGGGAGTTCAGGATAAAAGATACAATCACCCTGAAAAATAAAAAAGAGTTTCCGATTCCGATGATGGACCTGAGAGAGTATAAGATCAACGAAGCCACTTCTGCATCGGGAAAATTCGAAATAGGTGCTGCGGTGATCAAAGAATATAAAATCACACTGGACAATTCAGAAGAACAGTATGATGACTGTGATTTCGAAGGTGCCAATATTCAGGCCGTGATTGGCCTGAAACTGGCGGACGGAACTTGGGAAGATCTGAAAAAAGGGCAGTATCGGGCATATACGGCAATATTTGGCGAAACCACACTGCAAATCACAGCCTATGATGAAATGATCTATTTTGACAGACCGTACAGTGAATGTACTCTTTCCTATCCGGCAACGATCCGGGACATTATACTGGATGCCTGTCGGCATTGTCAGGTGGATTGCGAGTCCGGTTCAATTGAAATGGGAAACTACATTGTCAAAACAAAACCAGAAGGAAGCATAACGTATCGAGACGTGATTTCATATTGTGCACAGATAATGGGCTGCTATGCACGAATTAATCATCTGGGACGGCTTGCTTTTGGATGGTACGATTTTTCGGCAGTAGGATCCGGTGATCTGGATGGCGGGATTTTTGATACCGCATCACAGGAAAAATATCTTTCCGGTGATGAAGCTGACGGCGGAACATTTGACGATTACAGTTCCGGATATACATACGATGGTGGCACATTTGTCGACATGGACACTTATCATCATTTCTACGATCTGTATAACAAGTCGATCAACGGAACCGACATCAATGTCACAGGAATCCAGATCACAGCAAAGAAAGACAGTGCAGATGAAAAATATCTGTATGGCACGAATACATACGCGCTGGAAATCAAAGACAATCCTCTGATCCAGATAGATACGATGCAGCAGGTAGCGAAACACATAGGAGATAAGATTATCAACAAACCGTTTCGTCCGATGGGCATTTCTGTTCAGGGGAATCCGGCAATCGAAGCCGGTGATGTAGCTGTGGTATCACCAAAGACAACATTTTCATATACAACAGTGATCACAGACACTACGTTCAGCCTGTTTGCGGCACAGTCAATCTCATCTACGGCCGAGACACCGACTGCAAAAACATTCACACACTACGGAGCAGCGACAAAGCTACTGGAAGCCGCCCGAAATTACACTGATCAGGAAATGTCGGCCTACGACCTTGTCGTTCAGCAGATGAGTCAACTCGCTGCCAACACATTAGGTTTCCACGAGACAAAAATCATCCAGGATGACGGCTCTGTGATCGTGTACCGGCATGACAAACCGAAATTATCCGAATCAAAGATAGTATATAAATCCGGTATTGACGGTTTCTTCGTAACGAGAAGCTACACCGGCAAAGATTCCACTACAGTCTGGAAAGCAGGATTCGACAGCAACGGCAATGCAGCCCTCAATATCCTTTCCGTGATCGGTATCCACTGGGATTGGGCATATGGTGGGACATTAAGCCTTGGTGGTGTGGGTAATGGGAATGGTGTTCTGAAAGTATTTGACGCTAAGGGAAATGTAGTCGGATTGTGGGACAAGGATGGACTGATAGCTAAGGCAGGTAAATTCTCAGGAGACATAACCGGTGCAAGTGGTACGTTTTCGGGTAAGTTAAATTCAAAAGCAGGAAATATAGCCGGATGGAACATCACAGAAGAAGGCTTGTCTACTGACAAAATGAAAATCTACAGCAACAAGTCTATTAATGACGATTACGATCCGGATAATCCTTTTGATGATGGAAGCAATGATTATACCCATATATATCGAGACGCTGTGTCAACTAATGAAGTGTCAGCACAAAAATTTTCCTTTGCTGCTCACAGAGGCAGCACGTATTACAAGGAAAGAACTGCCAACATAAATATAGTAACGGATATAAACGGATCTACAGCAACATATACCACTTTGAGATTCGTAGATGGAATATTGGTTTCAAAATTAAGTTAAAAGGAGAAGGAACAGCATGGCAATAACAATGAGACATGGTCCGTACAACAAATTTGACCCGCAGAAGCTCCGTACCGGTGAGCTTGCAGCAGTGACGGAAGGAGATCCTCATGCATCGGACGGGAAAGCAATCTACCAGTGCTTTTCCCCGGGCGATGTTAAACGTATGGCAACCTATGAAGATATGCTAGATCAGATTGACGAGGCCGGAGGGGAAGCCATCGACAATCATATCGAGGAAAAAGTTGGAGCAGCCCTGAAAGCCTGTGAGAATGCCACAAAAGCAGCCCAGGACGCAAAGACGAATGCAGACAAGGCGGTTTCCAGTGCGAATACTGCGGCATCGAGTGCGAATACTGCGGCTAATACTGCATCCAAGGCGGCTGAGACCGCATCCAAGGCCGCTGAGGACTGCAAGAACCTAATTGACGAGAAACATGTGGCAGAGATTGAAAAAGCAGTGCAGCAGTCACTCATGGCAGATGCTATAGCTGGTACTGTGACCGGCAAGACAGTAACTGATCTTCCGGAGAACACAGCACCGGCAGATACAGATTACTTTTTGGGGGCTACGGGAAATGCTATGAAAAAAACAAAAGTGTCACAGCTGATCGCGTGGCTGAAGGAGAAACTGGGAATCAATGATTTGAATACGAATCTCCTGAAGGTAAAAGAACTTGGGGTATCTGCTTCTGTGTCGGCAAATACAGATAAAAACATAGCGGTCAACTGGGGACTTCCGGCAGATGCTACCATAGTAGCATATTTTATCGAAAAAGTGGTTGGAAGTGGAAATACAACCAACATAACGTACGCGGAATTTACTTTGCTCAGTAATATCAGGGTAAAAAGTACATCTGCACAAACAGTCACGATAACAGCTGCATGCTTATATAAATGATTTGCGCCGGCGCAACCGGAGAAAGGATAAAAACATGAAAGAAAATTACATTAAAGCATTTTTTACAGCAGTGTTTGCGCTGATCAGCTCAGTTCTGGGAGTACTTGCAGTGCCGGTTCTTCTGATGGTAGCATGCAATGTCCTTGACTATGCCACAGGACTCATGGCATCTACATATAGATCACAGGACATTAACTCTTATAAGAGTATCCGAGGAATTATGAAAAAGGTATGCATGTGGCTTCTGGTAGTGGTAGGGGCAGTGATTGATCAGCTGCTCTTATATGCATCCCAGACCGCAGGTATTACATTACCATTTACTACGTTCCTTGTGGCATGCATCGTAGCCATCTGGATCATCTGTAATGAGATCATCAGTATTCTGGAAAATATCAAAGACATGGGAGTAGCAATCCCGGCATTTCTTCTTCCAATCGTGGAGCACGTGAAGTCACAGGTAGAAGAAAAAGTGAATATGGATAATAAAGAGGATTCAGGGGACGAGTAATCGTCCCCTTTTTAGTGGAGGAAAATAAATGTTAAAGATTATGGGACAGGCTGCAGCTACAGTAACACAGATGCAGTCATATATTAAAAAGGTAAATCCAAAGGTGCCCACTTCGGTCATCAAGATGATTCCGCTGTACATTTCAGAGGGAGCAATCGAAGGAGTAAGAGGTGACATCGCATTCGCTCAGTCGTGTCTGGAAACCGGTAACTTCACATTTTCTGGAAGTGCAGCAACTTTTTCTCAGAACAACTTCTGTGGCATGGGTGTAACCAAAACTGGCATGAAGGGCAATAGCTTTAAGAATCCACAGCAGGGTATTCGGGCACAGATCCAGCATCTGCAGGCATATGCATCTACCGGAAAGCTGAAACAGAATGTTGTGGATCCACGTTACATATATGTAACCAGAGGCTGTGCAGAATACGTGGAATATCTTGGAATTCAGGAAAATCCAAATCATCAGGGATGGGCCGCCGGAAAAGATTACGGTAAGAAGATTATTGCTATCTTGAATAGTATATTATCAACAACATCTGAAACAGCAAAAAAGGAGAACGCAGTGAAAGTAAACATTAAAAAGATGATCAGCAAAAAGAATTGTTACATTGGCCAGAATAAACCGGCTTATGTGATTATTCACGAAACAGACAACTGGAGTAAAGGAGCTAATGCCAGAGCGCATGCTCTTGCAATGAAGAATGGAAATCTTGCTGGTACAGTTCACTATTATGTAGATTCTTCGGATATCTATCAGACGCTGGAGCATAGTGATGGTGCTTGGGCTGTAGGCGACGGAAAAGGAAGGTACGGCATCACAAACCGTAACTCTATCAATATTGAGATTTGCGTAAATCCGGAGACAGATTACTATAAAGCAGTGGACAAAGCAGAACAGTTGGCTGCATATCTGCTGAAACAGTATGGTTGGGGAACCGATCACTTGAAACGTCACTATGATGCATCCAGAAAGCATTGTCCTAGACGGATCCAGGACGAGGGACTCTGGTCAAGCTTTGTTAAGAAGACTGCAGCGTACATGAATGGAGCTGGATTAGCTACTGCAAAGCCATCAACTACTAAACCAACTACAACAACCACATCGAAAGGAGCCGGTTATATGTTTGAGCCAAAACTTGTTAAATTAGGTAGTGAAGGAACATCCGTCCTCTTACTGCAGGAGATCCTGATTGCCAGAGGATTTAAGGGAAAAAATGGAAAAACCCTGACACTTTCTAGAAAAGCAGATGAAAATACGATCTACGCACTGACCCAGTACCAGAAGTCCAGAAATGGAGTACTGGTGGTAGATGGAGCATGCGGAGAGAACACATGGAAAGATCTGATTGCAATTTGACGATATTATAATAAGAAGAAATCCCGGCAGGTACCCACTGCCGGGAAGATATTGTATCATCTGTTTCGTGTGAACTTTCGTGAGAACCAGCAAGCTTTTTTTACGTTTTTGCTTACTTTATACAGTGATAGAGAACATAATAAAAACATTGATTTTACAAGGCTTTCAAGACTTTTCTTGTATTTACTGGTATTTGCGAATTTCCGCAAAAATCGGTTCGAGTCCGGCCAGCGGCATAAGGGTTCTCTGGTTTACAGAGGATCCTTTTTTGTATTTAATTGAACAGGCTATATACAGAGCTTTATGAAAAGTTTATAATATTTCATTTTATTTCACAGAAAGAACATTGAATATGTACCATAAAAATGGTATGGTACATGACATAAATGATTTTGGAGGAAACATATAAATGAAGTTTAATCGCAAAAAGCCAGAAAAGATACCAATGTATGTCTATTACATTATTGCAGGTATTATTATTATTATTTTGAATATGCTTGTGGTTCCGGCTGTACAGGAAAGAAGTGTGCAGAAGACCGATTATTCTACTTTTATTGAAAATGTGGAGAAAGGCAACGTCACCAAAGCAACTGTAGAAGAAAGTTATATTTATTATGAAATGAAAGCTGACGATACAGATGGAACTGTTTTATGCAAGACAGTCAAGATGGATGATGCTGATCTGGTCAATCGTCTGCTGGATGCGGGTGTAACTATGGATGAAGTTCTTCCGGAAAGTCCATCAATCCTTATGACACTTCTTTTGAGCTATATCGTTCCGATCGTAATCTTTATCTTTATCGGACGCTGGCTGAGTAAGAAGATGATGTCCTCTATGGGCGGAGGCCCTGGTGGGGCAATGTCTTTCGGAAAGAGCAATGCAAAGGTTTATGTAAAATCCTCCACAGGAATTAAATTTTCCGATGTTGCCGGAGAAGACGAGGCGAAGGAGCTTCTTACTGAAATCGTAGATTATCTGCACAATCCTCAGAAATATACAGAGATTGGTGCGTCTATGCCGAAGGGAGCTCTGCTTGTGGGGCCACCTGGTACAGGTAAGACACTTCTTGCAAAAGCAGTTGCAGGTGAGGCGGAAGTTCCGTTTTTCTCAATCTCCGGTTCTGAATTTGTAGAAATGTTTGTCGGTATGGGTGCTGCGAAAGTACGAGATCTTTTCAAACAGGCAAATGAGAAGGCTCCGTGTATTGTATTTATTGATGAAATTGATACAATTGGTAAGAAACGTGACGGTGCCGGTTTTACAGGCGGAAATGACGAGAGAGAGCAGACCCTGAACCAGCTCCTTACAGAAATGGATGGATTTGATGGATCTAAGGGTGTTGTAATCCTGGCAGCAACCAACCGTCCGGATTCACTTGATCCGGCACTTCTCCGTCCGGGACGTTTTGACCGCCGTATTCCGGTAGAACTTCCGGATCTGCAGGGTAGAGAAGAGATTCTGAAAGTTCATGCAAAGAAAATTAAAATTGCAGATACTGTTCGATTTGATGATATTGCAAAGGCAGCTGCCGGAGCTTCTGGTGCGGAACTTGCCAATATTGTCAATGAAGCAGCACTTCGTGCAGTTCGCGACGGACGTAAATTTGCTACGCAGGCAGACTTTGAAGAAAGCATTGAAGTAGTTATTGCAGGATACCAGAAGAAAAATCGTGTTCTTTCTAATAAAGAGAAACTGATCGTATCCTATCATGAAATTGGACATGCACTTGTCGCAGCCAAACAGACAGAATCTGCTCCTGTTCACAAAATTACAATTATTCCACGTACATCGGGTGCGCTGGGCTACACGATGCAGGTTGATGATAATGAGCATTACCTGATGTCAAAAGAAGAACTGGAAAATAAGATTGCTACTTTTACAGGCGGGCGTGCAGCGGAAGAACTTATCTTTCATTCTATTACAACAGGTGCTTCCAATGATATTGAACAGGCAACCAAGATTGCAAGAGCAATGATTTCACGCTACGGCATGAGTGATGATTTTGATATGGTTGCCATGGAAAATATCAGCAACCAGTATCTAGGCGGAGATTCCAGCCTTGCCTGCTCTTTTGAGACGCAGACACTTCTCGATAAGAAAGTTGTAGAGCTTGTAAAGAGACAGCATGAGAAAGCGCTGCAGATCCTTCAGGACAATATCGGCAAACTTCATGAGCTGGCAAAATATCTGTATGAGCATGAGACGATCACAGGTGATGAATTTATGAAAATACTCGAGGCACCGGAAGAAACTCCGGCTGCTGTAACAGAAGAATAGCAGGATCTTATATATGAAAGAGGTGCTTCCGACGAAACGGTCGTTGTGAAGTACCTCTTTTTGTGCTATACTACAAAGAAGTGAAAACAGGGACAGGAGGAAGAAAGAATGCCGGATATTGAATGCAGAACCGCTGAGAGCATGGTGACCAAATACATCAATCATAGCTTAAGCGTCGATGAACTTGAAGAATTTCTGGACCATATCAGTCATTGTTCGTCCTGTTATGATGAACTTGAGACATATTTTATTGTGCATGAAGCAATACAGCAGCTGGATGAGCCGGAAGATGGTTCTGTACTTGATTTTCGTAAACTTCTGGATCAGGATATCCGAAAATCACGCAGATATATCCGTAAGAAACGGTGGTTTCATTTCCTGACAGGTCTTTTGCTGGCAGTATTTGCGATTCTGTTGCTTATTTTTATTATATTTTTTATCATGGATATAGCGCATTTCCTATAAATAGATACAGGGGGAACACATTTTGAGTGACAAAATTTTACTGATTGATGGACATAGTATTCTGAATCGCGCATTTTACGGACTTCCGGATCTGACAAACTCCGAAGGCAGACATACAGGCGCGGTTTATGGATTCCTTAACATTCTTTTTCGTATCCTTGAGGAGGAGAAGCCAAAATATCTGACGGTTGCTTTTGATCTTCACGAGCCTACATTCCGTCACAAAATTTACAATGCATACAAAGGGACCCGTAAACCGATGCCGGAAGAATTAAGGGAACAGGTGCCGCTGATCAAAGATGTGCTTACGGCAATGGGCATCAAGATTGTTTACAAACCGGGATTTGAGGCGGATGATCTTCTAGGAACACTGGCTGTACGAAGTGAAAAAGCTGGCATGGATGTAACGATTCTGTCCGGTGACCGTGACCTTCTCCAGCTTGCAACAGAAAAAGTCCTGATTCGCCTTCCGAAGAATTCGAGAGGAAAGACAACCATCGAGAACTTCCATACACAGGAAGTTATTGAAAAATATCAGGTAACACCACCGCAGATCATTGAGTTAAAAGCCCTGATGGGAGATTCTGCTGACAATATTCCGGGCATCCCTGGAGTTGGTGAAAAGACAGCAACAAAGATGGTCGTAGAGTTTGGTTCAATAGAAAACGCCTATGCGCATCTGGAGGAAGTGAAGCCGAATAAAGCAAAAGAATCACTGCGTGAACATTATGATATGGCTGTTTTAAGTAAAACACTTGCGACAATCAATACAGATAGTCCGATAGATTATTCTTATGAAGAAGCAGAACTGAAGAACCTCTATACGCCAGAGGCATATCAGCTCTGCAAACGACTTGAATTCAAAAATCTTCTTTCAAAATTTGATACAGCGGTTGTGCCGGAAAATCCAATCGAACAGAACTTCTTTGTCTGCAATGACCTTTCCGGTGCAGATGCATTATTTAAAAAAGCAGCCGGTAAGGCATATGTCGGAATTTCGCTTCTTGCAGATAAAGAAAGTGTTTATGGCCTTGGGATTGCCCTTGAAAAAGAAGAAATATACTATATGCCAGTGGAGGGATTGCTTACCGGGGATTTTCTGTGCGCATCCCTGAAAGATCTGGCAAGAACAACAGTTCTTTGTGCGCTGGATATCAAACAGTTTTTGAAACATGTGCCGCTCGAAGATGAAACGCAGGTCTTTGACATCGGAATCGGAGCATATCTTCTGAATCCGCTGAAATCCACATACACATACGATGATGTTGCGAAGGAATATCTGGACGGAATACTTCTTCCTGCACGGGAGGATCTGCTGGGTAAAGATTCCCTTAAAACGGTGTGGGAGGGTTCGTCGGACGGTTTGATGCCATATGGCTGTTATATGGCATACACCGCGCTTACTGCACGTATTCCACTCGAAATCTCGATGAAAGACAGTGGTATGTGGCAGGTTTATCGGGAGATTGAACTTCCATTGATTTTTACGCTGGATTCTATGGAGAAATATGGAATCTGCGTAAAAGGTGAAGAATTAAAAACATATGGAAAAAAACTTCAGGTGCGTATTGAAGAACTGGAAAAACAGATTTATGAGGAGGCCGGTGAAGAATTTAATATCAATTCTCCGAAGCAGCTCGGAACGATACTTTTTGAAAAAATGGGACTTCCCGGAGGCAGAAAAACAAAGACCGGTTATTCCACAGCAGCCGATATCCTTGAGAAACTGGCACCAGAGCATCCGATCGTCAAAGATATTCTGGAATATCGACAGCTTGCAAAACTGAAATCTACTTATGCAGATGGTCTTGCAGCAGTCATTGAGCCGGATGGAAGAATCCATTCCACATTTAATCAGACGATTACAGCCACCGGACGAATTAGCAGTACGGAACCGAACCTTCAGAACATTCCGGTACGTATGGAACTCGGTCGTCTGATTCGTAAAGTTTTTGTACCGGAGGACGGATACGTATTTCTGGATGCCGATTACTCACAGATCGAACTCCGGGTACTTGCACATATGTCCGGAGATGAGACTCTGATTCAGGCATACAGGGAGGCGCAGGACATTCACCGTCTGACTGCGTCTCAGGTATTTCATGTTCCGTTTGAAGAAGTAACGTCTCTTCAGCGACGGAATGCAAAAGCGGTAAACTTCGGAATTGTGTATGGAATCAGCTCTTTCGGACTCAGCCAGGACTTAAGCATTACCCGAAAAGAAGCAGCAGAGTATATTGAAAAGTATTTTGAGACATATCCGAAAATAAAAAGTTTTCTGGATGGTCTTGTTGCCGAAGGAAAAGAAAAAGGATATGTGACGACCATGTTCGGACGGAGACGTCCGATACCGGAACTGAAGTCCGGCAATTTTATGCAGCGTTCTTTCGGTGAACGTGTAGCTATGAATTCTCCGATACAGGGAACTGCAGCGGATATTATTAAAATTGCGATGAACCGAGTCTATAAGAGAATCAGGCAGGAAGGGCTGAAATCGCGGCTGGTGCTTCAGGTGCATGACGAACTGCTGATCGAGACAAAGAAAGACGAGCTGGAGATTGTGTCCCGAATTCTGGAAGAAGAAATGAAAGGTGCGGCAAATCTTTCTGTAGAACTTGAAGTAGACATGCATGAAGGCAGCAACTGGTACGAGGCAAAATAAGATGAAAATTCTGGGAATTACAGGCGGTGTCGGCGCCGGCAAAAGCACAGTGCTTGATTTTCTGAAAGAAAAATATCATGCATATGTGATTCTGGCGGATCTGGTCGGACATCTTGTTATGGAGCCTGATGGGATCTGTTATGACAGTGTGGTTACATTATTTGGAAAACGAGTCATAAAAAATGACAAAACCATTGACCGGAAGATGGTTTCCGATATAGTATTTGGCAGTGAGGTGATGCGCCAGAGTCTGGATGCGATTATTCATCCGGCTGTTCGCCAATTTATATTGAACCAGATTGAACAGCAAAGGGAAGCCGGCTGTTCTCTGGTCGTAGTAGAGGCAGCGCTTCTTCTGGAAGAAAAGTATGATGCTTTCTGCGATCAGGTCTGGTATGTACATACGGATCAGGAGATACGTATAGAACGTCTTATGAGCAGCAGAGGTTACACAAGAGAAAAAGCTCTGAGCATCATAAAGAGACAGGCTTCCGAGGCGTTTTTCCGGCAGAATACGGATTATGTGATTACAAATAACGGTCTGCCAGAGGAAACATGGCACCAGATAGAAGAAGGGATTAAGAAATTATGAGATTTTGCAGTATTGCGAGCGGAAGCAGCGGAAACTGTATTTACGTAGGTTCAGAGAATACGCATGTACTTGTCGATACCGGAATCAGTGGCAAAAAGATGGAGGCCGGTTTAAACAGTCTTGATCTTACCGGACGTGATCTGGACGGAATTCTGATCACGCATGAACATTCCGATCATATCAAAGGGCTGGGGGTTATATCAAGAAAATACGGAATTCCGATCTATACGACAGGAGGCACTGTGGACGCAATGGCCCGTACCAATGCACTTGGCAAGATTCCGGACGAGATTTTTCATGAAATAAAAGAGGATGAATCGTTTGAAATCGGAGATCTTACGGTAAAACCTTTTTCTATTCCGCATGATGCAGCACAGCCGGTCGGTTATAGACTGGAATGTGAAGGGCATTCTGTGGGAATTGCGACCGACCTTGGAAAATATAACGATTATATCATTGAAAACCTTCAGAATCTGGATGCGCTTCTTCTGGAAGCAAATCATGATATCCGGATGCTGCAGGTAGGCAGATATCCATATTATCTGAAACAACGTATCCTCGGAGAACGGGGACATCTTTCCAATGAAAACGCAGGCAGACTGTTATGCAGATTGCTTCATGACAACATGAAATCAATTTTTCTGGGGCATCTAAGCAGAGAAAATAATTATGAAGAGCTTGCGTACGAGACTGTTTGTTCAGAGGTAACACTGGGAGACAACCCTTACAAATCAAAAGATTTCAGAATTCAGGTAGCGAAACGGGATTTGATTTCCGATGTAGTTACCGTATAAAAGAAAGGATAAAAGTCATGAAAAAAACAATAATTACAGTAGTAGGAAATGACACAGTAGGCATCATCGCAAAGGTATGTACGTATCTTGCAGACAACAATGTAAATATTCTGGATATTTCTCAGACTATCGTACAGGGATATTTTAACATGATGATGGTTGCAGATACCAGCAAATCAGAAAAAGACGCAGATGCTCTTTCAAAGGAACTTTCTGAAATCGGCGATAAGATCGGCGTAGTGATCCGCTGTCAGCACGAAGATATCTTTAATGTAATGCATCGTATTTAATCGTATCATACAGAAAAGGAGAGTTGACATGATCAATATTTTTGAGGTTAATGAGACAAATAAGATGATCGAGCAGGAAAATCTGGATGTGCGTACTATCACAATGGGAATCAGCCTTCTGGATTGTATTGACAGTGATCTCGATATCATGAATGAAAAGATATACAACAAAATCACAACCAAAGCAAAAGATCTGGTTGCTACAGGAGACAAGATTGCAGCAGAATTTGGTATTCCTGTTGTGAATAAACGTGTTTCCGTGACACCGATCGCTTTAATCGGCGGTGTTGCATGCCATACGACAGAAGATTTTGTATCTATAGCTAAGACGCTGGATCGTGCAGCAAAAACAATCGGCGTAAACTTTATCGGTGGATATTCTGCTCTGGTATGTAAGGGTATGACACCGGCAGAAGAACTCTTGATTCGTTCTATTCCACAGGCACTTGCAGTGACAGAACGTGTATGCAGCTCCGTTAATGTAGGTTCCACAAAGACTGGTATCAATATGGATGCGGTAAAACTAATGGGTGAGATTGTTCTTGAAACTGCAGAAGCATCCAAAGAGCAGGATTCTCTTGGTTGTGCGAAGCTTGTAGTATTCTGTAATGCACCGGATGATAACCCGTTTATGGCAGGTGCTTTCCATGGTGTGACAGAAGCAGACTGTATTATTAATGTCGGTGTCAGCGGCCCTGGTGTAGTCAAAACAGCACTGGAATCTGTTCGCGGTGCTGATTTCCAGACCTTATGTGAAATGATCAAGCGTACAGCATTTAAAGTAACGCGCGTGGGACAGCTTGTTGCACAGGAAGCATCAAGGCGTTTGAATGTACCGTTCGGAATTGTGGACCTTTCTCTTGCACCGACACCGGCAATTGGCGACAGTGTGGCAGAAATTCTCGAAGAGATTGGTCTTGAGAGAGTAGGAGCACCTGGAACGACCGCAGCACTTGCACTCTTGAATGACCAGGTCAAAAAAGGCGGTGTTATGGCAGCACAGGCAGTAGGCGGTCTGAGCGGTGCATTTATTCCGGTCAGCGAGGATCAGGGAATGATTGATTCTGTAAATCTAGGTGCACTGACACTAGAAAAACTCGAAGCAATGACCTGTGTCTGCTCTGTAGGTCTTGATATGATTGCAATTCCGGGTGATACAAAGGCATCTACAATTGCGGGTATCATTGCTGATGAATCTGCGATTGGTATGATCAATCAGAAGACAACAGCAGTACGTGTAATCCCTGTTATCGGTAAAGGAGTAGGAGAGACAGTAGAGTTTGGCGGACTTCTCGGATATGCTCCGATCATGCCTGTCAACAAGTTCTCATGTGATGCATTTGTAGAGCGCGGCGGACGTATCCCGGCACCGATCCACAGCTTCAAGAACTGATACGAAACAAGAAAATGTCTGATTTTTACTGGATGATGTTATAATAACGAATCCCCTGAAGGAGATATTTCCGGAAATCCCGGAGAATCCTCTGTCAGGGGATTTTTTGTGCAAAATTATTGAAAATCCTTTATTTAACATAATAATTATGATATAACATTATATATGTTATAATATGATTTCTGAGTTATAAATATATATGGGAGAATAACAGAATGGAATATCTGGAGAAAATGCTTGGTGTGTCAGTGAAATATCATCGTTGGAAAGGTGAATTGGAGTTACCATATTACATTACCGAACGATATGAAATGCGGCTTGTGGAAGTTGATAAAATGAAATGTATTTTCCTATGGCCCAAAGATAAACTAAGTCAGATTGGCTCTTTGAAGAAGCAGCTTCGTCGTATCCAAATGGAAGAAGCACTGCCTGTAGTTTTCGTTATGGATATGATAGACGCATACAGAAGGACTGCATTCATAAAAGCACATATTTCATTTATAGTGCCGGACAGTCAGATTTATCTTCCGTTTATGGGTACCTGTCTTGAAGAAAAGTATCGAATGGAAATACAAAGTACGGAAACGTTACAGCCGTCCACACAACTACTGCTCTTCTACTGGTATTATGGAAAGAAAAACTGTATTTATATGAATGATACAGTAAAAGCCCTTGGATGTTCAGCAATGACGATAACACGTGCTTTTCGCCAGCTTGAAAAGACCGGGTGTTTTGAAACAGGAAAGACCGGTGTACAGAAATATCTGAAGGGAAAGTACACTCCGGATGAGATTCTCCGAATGTTAAAAAGCAGTCTGAGTTCACCGGTGGCTGATGTGCTTTATATAGATAAAGAAATTGCACGGAAGAGTATCATATCAGATCTGTCAGATGGAGAAATACGGGGGGATAAAGACCAGTCATTGATAATTGTAAGTACGGATGAAGAAAAAGGATATCCCTGTTATGCTGCAAATAAAAAAGGGTTCCGATGCGATGGCAGTCAGGAACTTCTGAATGCAGAAACACAGGCAGAAGTCCAGCTCTGGAAATACGATCCGGCTATACTTGCAGCAGACGGTCATGTGGATCCACTGTCACTGGCACTTAGTCAGAAAAAACCTTTGTTCAGTTTTATAAAAAATGATTGACATTCACGATTTCCTGTGGTAAAGTAGAAAACAGCAAAACCGATGAGAAAGAAGAGTAAATAATCCTGAATCATTTCAGAGAGCAGGTAGTGGTGGAATCCTGTATGAGGCAGATTATTGAATGGCCTTTCGAGGGCAGTCCGAAATGATGATCATAAGAGTAGGCGCTGACGGGAACCGAACCCGTTATCAATCAGGAGTGTATGTTTGTACATGAGAAAGTGGACGATACGTCAATTTGAGTGGTACCGCGATAATAAGAAATTATTACCGTCTCAAGCATAGCTTGGGACGGTTCTTTTTTTCTCATGGCACATAAAATGTAGAAAGAGAGAGGAAAAAGACTATGAAAAAAAGAATGTTAGTAATCGCAGCAGCAGTAGCAACCAGTATGATGATGGCTTCCCCGGTAATGGCAGATGATTTTAAAGTAGGCATCTGCAATTATGTAGATGATGCTTCCCTGAATCAGATCGTAGACAATATTCAGTCCCGTCTGGAAGAGATCGGAGAAGAAAAAGGTATTACTTTTGATGTATCTTATGATAACTGCAATGCAGATGCCAGTGTTATGGAACAGATCATTTCCGATTTCCAGGCTGACAATGTGGACCTGATGGTTGGTGTAGCTACACCGGTAGCAATGCGTATGCAGTCTGCAACAGAAGGAACAGATACACCGATCGTATTTTCCGCTGTTTCCGATCCGGTTGGTTCCGGCCTGGTAGATTCTCTGGAAGCACCGGGAGCAAACATTACCGGAACAAGTGATTATCTGGATACTTCTTCGATTATGAAACTGATCCAGGCACAGAACCCGGATGTAAAGAAAGTCGGACTTCTTTATGATGTCGGACAGGATTCTTCCACAACAGCGATTCAGGAAGCAAAGGATTATCTTGATGAAGAAGGTATCGAATACGTAGAGCGTACCGGAACAACAACAGATGAAGTTCAGCTTGCAGCAGAAGCACTCATCGCCGATGGCGTGGATGCAGTTTTCACACCAACAGATAATACCATTATGACAGCAGAGCTTTCTATCTATGAAAAATTCATTGAAGCAGGCATCCCTCACTACACAGGAGCTGATTCTTTCGCACTGAACGGTGCATTTGTAGGATATGGCGTTGACTATGCAAATCTCGGACAGAAAACAGCTGATATGATTGCTGATATCCTTGTAGATGGAGCAAAACCATCTGAAACAGCTGTTGAAACATTTGACAATGGCACTGCAACTGTCAACACAGAAACATGTGAAGCGCTTGGTCTTGATTTTGATACTGTCAAGACAGCATTTGATCCGCTTTGCACACAGGTAAATGAAATTACTACTGCAGAAAGCTTTGATGATGTAGAAACAAAATAAGGTTGTTATAACCAATAATACCAATTGGAGGAAATTACCGTGACAATTGCAACAATGCTCTCTCTTGGAGAGACTGCCCTGAAACTTGGACTGATCTGTTCGCTGACAGTTCTTGCCCTGTTTCTTAGTTATTCTATGTTGAATGTCTGCGACCTTTCCACAGACGGCTGCTTTACTTTTGGTGCCGCTGTGGGAGCGGTAGTAGCTGTTAGCGGGCATCCGTTTCTGTCTATTGTGGCAGCAATGGCTGCCGGAGTTCTTTCTGGTTTTGTAACTGCGATTCTGCAGACAAAACTCGGTGTGGACAGTCTGCTTGCCGGAATTATCGTAAATACAGCTTTATATTCTGTAAATATTGCGGTCATGGGCGGCTCGTCCCTGATCAATATGAACCGTACAACAACGGTGTTCAGTATGATGAAGGATGCACTTGCCGGAACTCCGTTAAAAGGCAGAGAAGATATCATCATTGCAGCAATCGCGGTGATCCTCGTAATTATATTTCTTGTATTTTTTCTGAAAACAAGACTCGGTCTTGCGATCAGAGCAACAGGAAATAACTCTGATATGGTAAAATCTTCTTCCATCAACCCGGTATTTACAACAGTCATCGGTTTGTGCGTTGCAAATGCTTTTACCGCACTTTCCGGATGCCTTCTGTCTCAGTCGCAGAAATCCGTTGATATCAATATCGGACAGGGTATGGTCACCATCGCACTGGCATCCCTTCTGATTGGAGGTACACTTCTCGGACATGGCGGCATCTTTGCAAGAGCAGTGGGAATGGTACTTGGTTCCTTTATTTTCCGCCTTGTATATACGATCGCGCTTCGGTTTAATATGCCGGCATTTATGCTGAAACTTGTATCTTCTGTTATTGTTGTTCTTGCAATTTCCGGTCCATATCTGAAAAAACAGTGGCCGCAGATCCGACGTAGGATGACACACCAAAAAGGAGGCAGATGATCCATGTTAAAAATCAGCCATATTTCAAAAACATTTAATCCGGGCACTGTAAATGAAAAAAAGGCTCTGGAAGATTTTTCGCTTGAATTAAAAAAAGGTGATTTTGCCACGATCATCGGCTCTAACGGTGCCGGTAAATCTACATTTTTTAATGCGGTCTGCGGGGATTTCCTTACAGATTCCGGCTCGATTATTCTGGATGGAGAAGATATTACATTTACTCCGCAGCATGTACGTGCCAAAAGTATCGGACGCCTGTATCAGGATCCGATGAGGGGAACTGCTCCGGGAATGACGATTGAAGAAAATCTTGCGCTTGCAGCCGGCAGAGGTGGATGGCTTTCCCATACGACCAAACAGGAAAAAGAGCGTTTCCGTGAAGAATTAAAGAAACTGGATATCGGACTGGAAGAACGCATGAGTCATCCGGTCGGACTTCTTTCCGGTGGTCAGCGGCAGGCGCTGACACTTCTTATGGCAACAATGAATCCGCCGAAACTGCTTCTTCTGGATGAGCATACTGCAGCGCTTGATCCGGGAACGGCAGAGAAAGTCCTGTCTCTGACCAGACGTATAGTAGAAGAACATCAGCTTACCTGTCTGATGATCACGCACAATATGCAGTCCGCAATTGATCTCGGAAACAGAATTTTAATGATGGATTCCGGTAAGATAGTTCTGGATATCGGTGGAGAAGAGAAAAAGAACATGACAGTTGAGGGACTTCTTAAGAAGTTCAGAAGCGGAGCCGGAAAGGCTCTTGATAATGACAGAATCCTGCTGTCAGAATAATATCAAATAGAGAACAGCCATCATCGAGAGGGAAGAGATAATATTTCCAAATCGATGACGGCTGTTTTTGTTTTGCATATTTAGTTATAAAATAACTATCTGTTTCTGATATTCGTGAATAAATTTCTGCCCGTTCTTTTTGCAGAGAAGCTTTTCATAAAGGTTGGATGCTGCTGTTGTCTCGCTCAGGAGTTGTTTCCCTGCCTCATCAAGGAGTACATTGGCATCGGCAAGCTTTGTAAACATTGGAATGGCGCTGCTTTTTTTGATACCTTTCAGAAGTGGAGTGCTTTCTTTTCGAAATCCGAGTACACGTGCATAAGAAAGCGAGAGAGGAGCTTTACGTATCTGTAAGATTGAGTGAAGCAGTGCACGTTGAATGCGTGTTTGGGTAAGCTCTTTTGTTTTCAGAAGAGAAGCGGCCTGTGTGAAACCGGAGATTTCATTTCGACAGTTTATTATGCGTTCTGCAAGATCTCCCGAAACATCCAGATATTGCGAAAGAGATTCTGCGTCTGTATACATGATTAGATAGATAAGAAGGTCGTCCAGTACTTCTTCGTTCAGATATCCATTGTTCTGCAGAGAAGAAACAAAGAATGAGGAAGCCTCGTCCGGAATCTGTGCAGAAATCTGAGCAATCGTCTCCTGCGTAAGAGTGGAATCTAAAAGTTCGCGGATGGCAGAAGCAGAGGCGAAGGGGACATTTTTGCCGGAAATATCAGCAGATACAGCATGATCAGAAGAAACCGCGGTAAGCGTATCATGATATCCCATCCCCTGACGTTTCAGTGTAACTGGTTTTATATTACTTTTCAGCCGATTTAAAGCCTTACAATATTCAATTCCGAGAATGTTGTTGGGTGAATTTAAAATTTGTGTGATCTGATTCAAAAGCGGAGTCAGAATGCCGTCGAAAGTATCTCCTTCGAAGTTATGAGGGTTTTTGAAATATTCCACCAGTGCCTGACTGCGTGCTGACGGGAAAGAGCAGCCAGCGCTTAAAAATTTTTTCAGAAACAGACGGTATTCTTTGGGCTCACTGACAAGAACAGCAGCCAGTTCCTGCAAAGCAGAAACTTTCCCATATTCACTACCGAAACAGAGATGGTCTATAACACGTAGTCCATCCAGCATAGAGACAGCACCCATAGCAAAGGCTTCTGCACTGGCTGTGCTCACCGATACCGGCAATTCAAGCACGAGATCCGCGCCACATCGAAGTGCCATTTCTGCCCGAGAATGTTTTGGGAGAAGCGCCGGTGTACCTCTCTGTACATAATCGCCACTCATGGCAACGACCACATAATCTGAATGTAGCTCTTTTTTGCAGTAATCTATCTGGTATTTATGTCCTCTGTGAAAAGGGTTATATTCTGCTATGATTCCAGTTACTTTCATATTGCCTTCCTACTTCTTTTTGTATATTTTTGCTGATTTCGATATTGTAACACAGTGTTGGAAGCGTGACAATATTATCACTAAAATACGGAACGCAGAATTTTTCGTCATTCTGTCAGGATTGCACGTCAAAAAATACCACTCTTTGGAAGAATCTCCTTGTCAACTACTTGAAATGCGCGAAAACAGGGGGTATAATGATTTTAGCTGTGAGATCATGTTTCAGACTCTCACGCGGTCATTTGACCGAAATAACGAAAGGAGCCATTTAATCATGGGATTTGTTGATTTACTCAAAGAAAGAGCAAAAAAAAGCATCAAAACTATCGTACTGCCAGAGACAGAGGATATGAGAACTATCGAGGCAACTGATAAGATTCTTAAAGAGGGAGTTGCTAAGATCATCCTCATCGGTAACGAAGAAGAAATCAATAAGAAAGCTGCTGAAGGCGGATTCGATATCTCCGGAGCAACCATCGTTGATCCTGAGACATCTGACAAAACTCAGGCATACATTGACAAATTTGTAGAACTGAGAGCTAAAAAAGGTATGACACCTGAAAAAGCAAAAGAGATCCTTCATACTCAGTACCCATACTATGGTGTAATGATGGTAAAAATGGGTGATGCAGACGGTATGGTATCCGGTGCATGCCATTCTACAGCGGACACACTTCGTCCATGTCTGCAGATTCTGAAAACAAAACCGGGAACAAAGCTTGTATCCGCTTTCTTCCTGATTGTAGTTCCGGATTGCGAATACGGTGCAAACGGTGCATTTGTATTTGCTGACTCTGGTCTGAACCAGAACCCGACTCCGGAAGAACTTTCTGCAATTGCAGCTTCTTCTGCTGAATCCTTCCAGCTGCTTGTTGAGGAAGAGCCGATCGTTGCCATGCTTTCACACTCCACAAAGGGAAGTGCAAAACATGCTGACGTAGATAAGATGGTAGAAGCTACAAGAATCGCAAAAGAAGAGCATCCGGAACTCAAACTTGACGGTGAATTCCAGCTTGACGCAGCAATCGTACCGAGCGTTGGTGCATCCAAAGCTCCGGGCAGCGAAGTTGCAGGTAAAGCAAATGTTCTGGTATTCCCTGACCTTGATGCAGGAAACATCGGATACAAACTTGCTCAGCGTCTTGGTAAAGCAGAAGCTTACGGACCTGTTACACAGGGTATTGCAAAACCGGTCAATGACCTTTCCAGAGGATGCTCTGCAGATGATATCGTTGGTGTTGTTGCAATTACAGCTGTACAGTGCCAGGCTGAAGACAAATAAGATCTACATATCTGAATCATATCGAATAGGAGAATATTAAAATGAATGTATTGGTAATTAACTGCGGAAGTTCTTCACTGAAATATCAGCTGATCAACTCTGATACAGAAGACGTTCTGGCAAAGGGTCTTTGCGAAAGAATCGGTATCGACGGAAGACTGGTTTATCAGAAAGCCGGACTTGACAAAGAAATCACAGAATGTGCTATGCCTACTCATAAAGAAGCTATCCAGTTCGTTCTGGACGCTCTTACAAATGAAAAAACAGGCGCAATCAAGAGCCTTAAAGAAGTAGATGCAATCGGACACCGTGTCGTACATGGCGGTGAGAAATTCGCAGCTTCTGCAGTAATCACAGATGAAATGATCGCAGCAGTAAAAGAGTGCAACGACCTTGCGCCTCTTCACAACCCTGCAAACCTGATTGGTATCGATGTCTGCTCCGAACTGATGCCGGGCGTACCGCAGGTAGGTGTATTTGATACAGCTTTCCATCAGACAATGCCTGCAAAAGCATATCTGTACGGACTTCCGATCGAATACTATAAGAAATATAAAGTAAGAAGATACGGCTTCCACGGAACATCCCACAGCTTCGTATCCAAACGTGCTGTTGAATTCCTCGGACTTGACAAAGACAACTCCAAAGTTATCGTCTGCCACCTTGGAAACGGTTCTTCTATCAGTGCTGTAAAGAACGGTAAATGCGTAGATACAACTATGGGTCTTACACCACTGGAAGGTGTTGTAATGGGAACACGTTCCGGTAACATTGACCCGGCAATCGTTGAGTTCATCGCAAAGAAAGAAAATCTTGACATCGCAGGTGTTATGAATGTCCTGAACAAGAAATCCGGTCTTCAGGGTATGTCCGGAGTCGGCAGTGACATGCGTGATATCAGAGCCGCAATCGCAGACGGAAACGAAGATGCAAAGAACGCTTATGATGTACTTTGCTATGGCATTGCTAAATTCGTTGGCGGCTATGTAGCAGCCATGAACGGCGTAGATGCAATCGTATTTACTGCTGGTATCGGTGAAAACGTAGGTGCACTTCGTAAAGACATCTGCAACTACTTCGGATACCTTGGTGTTGAGATCGACGACAAAGCAAATGATACATTCAGCGAAGAAATCGTTATTTCTACTCCGAATTCTAAAGTTAAAGTTGCAGTTATTCCTACCAATGAAGAACTTGCAATCTGCAGAGATACAGTAGCTTTAGTAAAATAATATAAATGGATTACTGTTCACAGGTAATATTCCGCGAGGCGTTTTGCCATGAATATGGCAAAATCCCGAGACATACGGGTCAAAATCCCATCACCGAAGGTGATTTGGAATGGATTTTGACCAAGTTGCTGTGAACGGAGTGAACAGTAACATAAATGGATTAAAAAGGGCTTGTCACTGGCAGGCCCTTTTTTTCACTACTGTCAGTCATATAGTAATATGAAAATAAATCATAATCCGATTGAAAGAAATGGGGGAATTTAAGAAATGAAAGTATTAAATTTTGGTTCTCTTAATCTGGACTATGTATACCAGGTGGAATCTATTCTGATTCCCGGAGAGACACAGGCATCAAAAAGCAGACAGATCTTTTGTGGCGGTAAAGGGTTGAACCAGTCCATTGCACTGGCAAAGGCCGGAATTCCTGTGTATCATGCCGGACTGATTGGAGAGGGCGGCGAACCGCTGCTTGAAGTATGCAAAGAGAACGGTGTAAATACAGAATTTATCAGGCAGATTCCGGGGCCATGCGGCCATACAGTCATTCAGGTTGACCGAAATGGTCAAAACTGTATCCTCCTATTTGGAGGCTCAAACAGAAGTATGACAAAGGAATTCGTAGATTCAGTTCTGGATTCTTTTGATGAGGGTGATATCATCCTCCTTCAGAATGAAATCAATGAACTGGACTATATCATTGACCGTGCATACGAAAAGAAAATGATGATCATTCTGAATCCGTCACCTTTTGACAGTGCACTTGAAAAATGTGATCTGTCGAAGATAAGTCTTTTCCTGATGAATGAGATCGAAGGATTCCAGATTACCGGAGAAAAAGAACCTGACAGAATTCTTGCGAAAGTGAAAGAACTTTATCCAAAGGCAAAAGTCGTTCTGACACTTGGGGGCGACGGTTCCGTATATCAGGATGAAACAGGAATTTACCGTCAGGGAATCTTTAAGGTAAAAACTGTTGATACGACAGCAGCAGGCGATACCTTTACCGGATATTTTATTTCTTCTGTTATTGATGGAATGCCTGTTCAGGATGGACTTAAGCTTGCGGCAAAGGCATCGGCCATTGCAGTTTCCAGACCTGGCGCGACTGCATCCATTCCTGTACGGAGCGAAGTTGTGGAGAAATAAAATGACAGAAAAATATAGAAATAAAAATAAAAATTTCGTTGACAAACAGGTACCTCCTATGTATAATTGATAAAGTGTGAATAGGAGAGAACTATGCAGATTCATTTATCAGATATTACAGACAGTGAAGGAAAACACATACAGCTTCAGTTGGATCTTGATTTAGATAAGATTTCATTTCAGATGGGGGATTATCCGATTCTGGAAAAAACACCGGTAGAACTTGATATTACAAACACAGGTAATAAGGTTCTTGAAATGAAAGGAACCGGCGCTGTTGTTGTAGGTATTCCGTGTGACCGTTGTCTGGAACAGGTTGCTGTTAAAATTCCTTATGAGATTGATCAGAAACTTGATATGAAGAAATCTGATACCGAAAGAGTACAGGATCTGGATGAGAACGACTATCTCACTGGTATGGACCTGGATGTGGACCGGTTGGTCTATCTTGAGGTACTGATGAGCTGGCCTTTGAAAGTCCTTTGCAGAGAAGACTGTAAGGGAATCTGCAGCCGATGCGGTAAGAACCTGAATAAAGGTTCCTGCGGATGTGCTGAGGAACCAAAGGATCCCCGTATGGCAGCTATCAGTGATATATTTAGTAAATTTAAGGAGGTGTAACCTATGTCCATATGTCCAAAGAACAAATCATCTAAAGCTAGACGTGATAAAAGACGTGCAAACTGGAAAATGAGCGCTCCGAATCTGGTAAAATGCAGCAAATGTGGTGCCCTGATGATGCCTCACAGAGTTTGTAAAGAATGCGGAAGCTACAACAAGAAAGAAATCGTGAAAGTTGAAGACTAATCACAGATTATGAGAAACAGAATCCTGATTCGGGGTTCTGTTTTTTTATAGTCATTTATGCGTTTCAGATGCAGATTGCTTTTCAGACTTACCTCTGTTATACTTGTATAGATGAGGAATTCTTACATATTATGGAGGGTTTATATGGAACAGAAGAATCAGATCACGGAGGGTGTGATCTGGAAACAGCTTTTGATTTTCTTTTTTCCGATTGTAATCGGAACGTTTTTTCAACAGATATATAACACGGCCGACAGTATTGTTGTCGGTCGTTTTGTAGGTAAAGAGGCACTGGCAGCTGTTGGTGGGTCTGTAAATCAGATCGTAATGCTGATTGTCGAGGTGTTTGTCGGACTGACTTCGGGAGCATCCGTTATTATGGCACAGTTTTATGGCGCCAAAGACAGGCAAAATCTTAATAAAACATTACATACAGCCTATGCATTTGCAATTGTGACAGGTGCAGTGGTCGGTATCATGGGGTTTATGATTTCACCGAATGTACTGGTTATGATGAAAACACCCTCGGAACTGATGACAGATTCCATTACCTATCTGCATATTTATTTCTGTGGTATGATTTTTAATATTATTTATAATATGGGGGCTTCGATCCTGAGAGCAGTCGGTGATTCAAAAAGACCATTATACGTACTGATCATGACCTGTGTGTTAAATATCGCGCTGGATATTCTTCTTGTCGTAATCTTTCATATGGGGGTAATGGGTGTTGCACTTGCAACGGTGACCTGTCAGGGTATCAGTGCAGCTATGGTGACATGGATTCTGATGAAGGGAAATGATCTGTTCCAACTGAGATTTCGGGAAATCCGTTTTTACAGAGTATCCCTCCGGGCAGTTCTTAGAATCGGCATTCCGGCAGCACTGGAAGCAACGATGTACACGATTGCAAACCTGATCATTCAGGTGTTTGTCAACGAACTTGGTACCGATACGGTGGCTGCCTGGGGAACCTTTGCAAAGATCGATGCAGTTTACTGGATGGTTGTCAATGCCTTTGGAATCTCAATCACAACCTTTGTCGGTCAGAATTTTGGTGCAGGGAAAGTGCGCAGAATGCGAAAGAGCGTGGGTGTATGCATGGTGATGGCATATGCGGGAGCGCTTCTGGTAAGCGGTGTCCTGTATGCACTGGCAGGTCCTCTTTACCGTCTGTTTACGACGGACGAGGGAGTTGTTCGGATTGGCGTGGATATGATGCATTTCCTGCTTCCGTCATATTTTATGTATGTTGTGATCGGTATTTTGTCCGGTGCACTCCGTGGAGCAGGACGGGTGCTGGTTCCGATGCTGCTTACATGTGGCGGTGTATGTATGATCCGTATTATATGGATGTTCGGTGTCTTCCCGACTCATTCCGGAATCAACACGATCATGCTGAGTTATCCGGTTTCGTGGGGAATTACCGCTGTTTTGTTTATTATGTATTATTTTATGAAATTTCCAAAAAAAGAATCACAGATTTAACGGCAAGGAGAAAAAGACATGAATGTTTTGAACCTGGAGCATATCAGTAAAATTTATGGAGATAAAGTGATCTTTGATGATATTTCCTGTGGGATCCATCAGGGAGACAAGATAGGAATCATCGGAATCAACGGAACGGGAAAGACAACATTTCTGCGTATCCTTGCAGGACTGGAAGAAGCAGATGACGGTCAGGTGATCATGCAGAATGGCCTGCGTATCAGTTTTCTTTCTCAGCATCCGACTTTCCCGGAAGGGGCTACGATTCTTTCCTATGTGACACAGGGTCAGAGAGAACAGAGCTGGAATCCGGAGACAGAAGCACATATGGTTCTGAATAAACTGGGAATCGAGGATCACGAAGAAGAGATCGCACATCTTTCCGGCGGACAGAAAAAACGTGTAGCGCTGGCTGCCGTGCTTGTAAATCCCACCGATGTGCTGATCCTTGATGAGCCGACCAACCATCTGGATAATGAGATGGCGTCCTGGCTTGAAGATTATCTTAACCGCTTTAAGGGAAGTGTGATCATGGTTACACATGACCGTTATTTTCTTGATCGCGTTACGAATAAGATACTGGAGATCAGCCACGGCAAACTTTACAGTTATGAAGCAAAGTATTCGAAATTTCTTGAATTAAAAGCCCAGCGTGAAGAAATGGAAATGGCTTCTGAGCGTAAAAAACAGAGTATCCTCCGTATGGAGATTGAATGGGCAAAACGTGGATGCCGTGCAAGAAGCACAAAGCAGAGAGCGCGTCTTGACCGTCTGGAAGAAATGAAAAATTCGTCAGCGCCTGTACGGGATACCAATGTTGCAATTGATTCTGTTGAGACGAGAATGGGTAAAAAAACGATCGAGCTGCATCATATTTCAAAAAGATTCGGTGACCGTGTATGTATCAGGGACTTTGATTATATTGTTCTGAAAAATCAGCGTCTCGGTATCATAGGGCCGAACGGCTGCGGAAAATCCACTCTTCTTAAAATCATAGCAGGAATCATTCAGCCGGACAGCGGAGAGGTTGAGATCGGTGATACTGTAAAGATCGGATATTTTTCACAGGAAATCGAAGATATGAATACTTCGCAGCGCGTTATTGATTATATCAAAGACGTTGCAGAGTTTATTCCAACAAAGGATGGACTGATCAGTGCATCAAAACTTCTTGAGCAGTTTCTGTTTGATGCTGCCATGCAGTATGCACCAATCGAGAAGCTTTCCGGTGGTGAAAAGAAGCGCCTCTATCTTTTGAAAGTACTCGCATCTGCTCCAAACGTGCTGCTGCTTGACGAGATTACCAATGATATAGATATTCCTACACTGACGATTCTGGAAGATTATCTGAATTCTTTTGCAGGTATTGTGATCGCCGTATCGCATGACCGTTATTTCCTTGATAATCTTGCAGACCGTATTTTTGAGTTTGACCGTGAGGGAAATCTTACACAGTATGAAGGCGGCTACACAGATTACCTTGAAGCGAAAAAACGTAAAGGCCTTTCAGAGGAAATACTGTCCGTAAAATCTTCTGCTTCAAAAAATGTTTCTGCTGATTCTGCTGAAGAGAAAGAATCCATAAAAACATGGAAACAAAATCGTCCTTCAAAACTGAAATTCAGTTACAAAGAGCAGCGTGAATTTGAAACGATTGATGATGATATCGCAGTGCTGGAGAGCAAAATTGAGAAACTGGATGCTGACATCATGGCCAATGCAACGAATTCCGGTAAATTAAATGAACTTACACAGCAAAAAGAAGAAGCAGAGGCACAGCTTGAAGAAAAGATGGACCGCTGGGTTTATCTGAATGATCTTGCAGAACAGATCGAAGCACAGAAATAAAATTTTAATACCTGAAATATCGAATCAGCAGAATCAACAAGGAACAGGGTTGATTTTCTGCTGATTCTTTAGTATGATAAAGTTTGAGATTTTTTACAATCATTACAGTACATTTTTAAATAGATAAAGAATATACAGGAGGAACAGTATGGCAGAATTAGTAAAAGTTGTTGTAGATGCCATGGGCGGAGATTTTGCACCTGTGGAACCGGTCAGAGCTTCAGTAGACGCTGTGAAGGAGCGAGATGATATTCAGGTGATCCTTACGGGACAGGAAGAAGTGATCCATTCAGAACTTAAGAAATACCAGGGTTATCCGACGGACAGGATTGAGGTGGTAAATGCAACAGAAGTGATCGAAACAGCAGAACCTCCGGTATTTGCAATCCGTAAGAAAAAAGATTCTTCCATCGTTGTCGGGCTGAAAATGGTCAAAGAACAAAAAGCAGATGCGTTTGTTTCCTCCGGAAGCACAGGTGCAGTTCTTGTAGGCGGACAGGTGCTGGTAGGGAGAAGCAAAGGCGTTGAAAGGCCGCCACTTGCCCCGCTGATTCCAACTGCCAAGGGAGTCTCTCTTCTGATTGACTGTGGAGCAAATGTAGATGCAAGACCATCTCATCTGGTACAGTTTGCAAAAATGGGTTCCATCTATATGGAGCATGTTGTCGGAATCAAAAATCCACGTGTTGCGATTGTCAATAATGGTGCAGAAGAAGAAAAAGGCAATGCACTTGTCAAAGAGACCTTCCCGCTTCTTAAAGAAACAGAGGGAATCAACTTTATCGGAAGTATTGAAGCAAGGGATATTCCAGCCGGTTATGCAGACGTTATTGTCTGCGAAGCTTTTGTCGGAAATGTCATTCTCAAACTTTATGAAGGTGTCAGCTCTGAGCTGATCCACAAAATAAAAGAAGGAATGATGAGTACCATGAAGAGCAAGATTGGAGCACTTCTGGTAAAACCTGCACTGAAACAGACTCTGAAGAGTTTTGATGCTACCGAATACGGTGGGGCTCCGCTTCTCGGACTCAAAGGACTTGTTGTCAAGACGCATGGAAGCGCGAAGGCTGTTGAGATCAAACACGCGATTTTCCAGTGTGTGCAGTTCAAACAGCAGAAGATCAACGAAAAAATTGCAGAACGTATTCAGCCGGTTCATTTTGAGGCACCGGATAAAGAATAAAAAAAGAAGGACAATAAAATGGAACAGTTGGAACAGATTATAGGATATACATTTCAGAACAAAAAACTGCTGAGACAGGCGCTGACACACAGTTCCTATGCAAATGAAAAAAAACTCGGAAAACTTGGATGTAATGAACGTCTGGAGTTTCTTGGAGATGCTGTACTTGAACTGATCAGCAGTGATTTTCTTTACAAAAAATTTCCGCAGATCCCGGAAGGTGAGCTGACAAAAAAACGTGCAAGTCTTGTGTGTGAACCGAGCCTGGCATATTGCGCAAGAGAATTCGGTCTTCCGGAATTTCTGCTTCTCGGTAAGGGAGAAAACATGACAGGAGGACGTAACCGTGATTCTATCGTTTCCGATGCGACAGAGGCGCTTCTTGGCGCAATCTACCTGGACGGTGGTTTCTCCAATGCGAAAAAATTTGTCCTGAATTTTATTTTGAATGATATTGAGCATAAACAGCTCTTTTATGACAGCAAAACGATCCTTCAGGAACTTGTACAGGAAAAAGGCCTCCAGCCGATTGAATATGTTCTTACAGGTGAAGAGGGACCGGATCATGATAAATGCTTTACCGTAGTCGTTCAGGTTAACGGTCAGGTTGTGGGAAATGGCACGGGTCACACTAAAAAGGCAGCAGAACAGGCAGCTGCCTATCAGGCGATTCAGGAAAAGAAATTCTGACAGCCACAAATTAAACGGGCAGGTGAGATATGTATTTAAAGAATATTGAAGTATATGGCTTCAAATCCTTTGCTCAGAAAATCAACTTTGAATTTCATAACGGAATTACCGGAATCGTCGGACCGAACGGCAGTGGCAAGAGTAATGTCGGTGATGCAGTACGATGGGTACTCGGTGAACAGAGCGCCAAGCAGCTTCGAGGCGGAAATATGCAGGATGTCATATTTTCCGGTACAGAAAACAGAAAGCCTTTGAGCTTTGCATCAGTTTCGATCACGCTGGATAACAGCGATCACAAACTTCCGGTAGATTATAATGAAGTGACGGTTGCCAGAAGACTTTACCGTTCCGGTGAAAGTGAATATCTGATCAATGGAAGCAGCTGCCGACTGAAAGATATTCAGGAGATGTTTTATGATACCGGTATCGGTAAAGAAGGATATTCCATTATCGGACAGGGACAGATTGATAAGATTCTGAGCGGCAAGCCAGAAGAACGACGGGAGCTTTTTGATGAGGCTGCCGGAATTGTCAAATTTAAACGAAGAAAAATAACCACGCTCAAGAAACTGGATGAAGAACGACAGAATCTTGTGCGTGTAACAGATATTTTAAGCGAACTGACCAAGCAGCTTGGACCTCTGGAGCGCCAGTCTGAAACAGCCAGGATTTATCTTGCAAAAAGAGACGAACTGAAAGAACTGGATATCAATCTTTTCCTTCTGGATCATCAACGTACAGGCGAACTTCTGAATGAACTGGAAACAAAGCTTTCACAGGCACAGCAGGAACTCGATGAGGCGCAGTCTGCATATGAACAGACCAAGGCAGAATATGAACGTCTGGAGCAGGAACTGGAAGAACTGAATGCAAAGCTGGATGCACTGAAAGAAGAGCAGCAGGAAAATGCACTTCTCAAACAGCAGTATGAGGGGCAGGTCAAAGTCCTTGAAGAACAGATATCATCCGGCAAACAAAACAGTGAACATTTCAGATCACGTCTGGCAGTGTTAAAAGACGATCTTCAGAAGCGAAGCGAAGAAAAAGAAAAGCTGATCGAAGAAAAGGCAGCTCTTTACAATAAATTAAAAGAAACCAGAGATAATCTTAAAAAGGAGACAGAATCTCTCGAAAATATTGTATCCAATGTAGAAGAATGTACACATGCAGTTGAAGATGGCAAAAATGAGATCATCGAGATTCTCAACAGCCGTGCAACGACCAAAGGTAAGGCGCAGCGATTTGATGCCATGATGGAACAGCTTGATATCCGCAAGGCAGAAGTCAGCCAGCGTATCCTTCGTTTGAAGAGTGAAGAAGCAATTCTGGAAAGTGACCGTGAGAAAGCGCAGAAACAATATGATGCGGTGACCAATGTAATTCAGTCAACAAATGCAGAATGTGTACGTCTCGATGAAGAAATCCATCAGATTCAGGAAAAATTAAAGAAACAGAATTCTCAGATGGAAATCGGACAAACTGCATATCACAGGGAGGCATCCCGTCTGGAATCTCTCCGCAACATTACAGAGAGGTATGATGGTTACGGTAACAGTATCCGCCGCGTTATGGAGCAAAAAAGCCGTGAACCGGGTATCCGGGGCGTAGTTGCCGATATTATTCATGTACAGAAAGATTATGAAGTTGCTATCGAGACAGCACTTGGTGGCAGTATCCAGAATATTGTTACAGATAATGAACAGACTGCGAAGCGTATGATCAGCTTTTTGAAGAAGAACCGCTACGGAAGGGCAACTTTCCTTCCGCTTTCCAATATCAGTGGACGTGGTGGCCTTGCGCAGAAAGATGTCCTGCGTGAACCGGGTGTTGTCGGAACAGCAAATACGCTTGTAGAAGCAGATGCTGAGTACAGCGAACTCGTTATGTATCTTCTTGGTCGTGTGCTGGTCGTAGATAATATTGACCATGCGATTGCTATTGGTAAAAAATACCGTCACAGTCTCCGTATGGTTACGATCGAGGGTGAATCATTAAGCCCGGGCGGTTCCATGACAGGTGGTGCGTTCAAAAACAACAGCAATCTGCTCGGAAGACGGCGTGAGATTGAAGAACTGGAGAGAAGTGTCGGAATCCTTAAAAAAGAACTTGAGGAAACGCAACGCGCAATCGGCGAAAACCGCAGCAGACGTAATGTCCTTCGAGATACTGTCGCTGATTTACAGCAGCAGTTGCAGCAGCAGTATGTTGAGCAGAATACCGCGAAGATGAATCTTGCCCAGATTCAGGAAAAAGAAGATGAAATTCAGAACAGTTACCGCCGAATTGAACGCGAGCAGGAGGAACTGCGCCAGCAGGCAGGCGAAATCCGGCAGGATCACAGCAGCATTGCACGTGAACTGGAAGATTCCCGGAAAGATGAAGAAGAACTTGAAGTTTTCATCGAGACAAAGCAAAAAGAATTAGAGGAATGGAAGGCAGAAGAGACAGAGAAAAATCATGTACTTGAAAAGATACGTCTGGAAGAATCATCTCTGGAGCAGCAGAACCATTTCCTTCAGGAAAATATCAGCCGTCTGGAAAATGAGATTGAAGCATTCCATAGGGAATCTGAAGAAATTACCGAAAATCTTTCCAGAAGTGCTGAAGAAATACATAAAAAAGAAGACGGCATTGAAGAACTAAAAAAAGCCGTTACCGAATGTGCAGGTAAAGAAAAAGTTCTGGATGCCAAACGTATCGAATGGCAGGAGGAAAAAGAAAAGCGCAGTAACAGTCATAAGTCTTTCTTCGAAAAGAGGGATCATCTTTCCGAAAAGACGACATTACTTGATAAGGAGTGTTTCCGTCTGCGCAGTCAGGCCGAAAAAATCGAAGAGCAGAGGGAATCTCAGATTTCCTATATGTGGGAAGAATATGAGATCACGCCGAACAATGCTCTTCAGTACCGTAAGGAGGAACTGACAGACAGGCAGACAATAAAAAAAGATGTACTTCGTATTAAAGACGAGATTCGTAAGCTTGGTTCCGTCAATGTTAATGCGATCGAGGATTATAAAAATCTTCTTGAACGTCATACATTCTTATCTGCGCAGTACGAGGATATTGTTAAAGCAGAAGAAACCCTGGAAGGAATCATTCAGGAACTGGATGAGGGAATGCGCAAACAGTTTACTGAAAAATTCCGTGATATTCAGAGGGAATTTGATAAAGCCTTTAAAGAATTGTTTGGCGGCGGAAAGGGAACACTGGAACTTGCTGAAGATGAGGACATTCTTGAAGCAGGCATCCGGATCATTTCACAGCCGCCGGGAAAGAAACTTCAGAATATGATGCAGCTTTCCGGTGGAGAAAAAGCATTGACAGCAATTGCTCTGCTTTTTGCAATTCAGAACCTGAAACCATCTCCGTTCTGTCTGCTTGATGAAATCGAGGCAGCTCTGGATGATTCCAATGTTGGGCGTTTTGCATCTTATCTTCAGAAATTGACAAAAAATACGCAGTTTATTATTATTACACACAGACGTGGTACTATGAATGCTGCGGATCGTCTGTATGGTATCACCATGCAGGAAAAAGGTGTTTCTACCCTTGTATCGGTAGATCTGGTAGAAAATCAGCTGACAAAATAAATTCACAAATAAGGGAGGCATAGGTATGTCAGAAGAAAAAATAGGGTTTTTTAAGCGTCTGGTCAGCGGACTGACCAAAACGCGTGACAATATCGTGGCTGGCTTTGATTCCATTTTCAGCGGATATTCCAGCATTGATGAGGATTTTTACGAAGAACTGGAAGAAATCCTGATCATGGGTGATATCGGAATCAATGCCACTTCATCCATCATTGAGCATCTGAAAGAACAGGTATCTGCCCAGCACATCAAAAATCCGATGGAATGCAAGCAGCTTCTGATCAACAGCATCAAAGAACAGATGCGAGTTGACAGTACAGAATACGAGTTTGAAAACCGCAAATCCGTAATTCTTGTGATTGGCGTAAACGGAGTTGGAAAAACCACTTCCGTCGGAAAACTTGCAGGCAAACTCAAAGACCAGGGTAAGAAAGTTATCCTTGCAGCAGCAGATACATTCCGCGCAGCAGCAGGAGAACAGCTTGCACAGTGGGCATCGCGTGCAGGAGTAGACCTGATCGGCGGCCAGGAAGGTGCTGATCCGGCATCTATCGTCTATGATGCAGTGGCGGCAGCCAAAGCACGTAATGCGGATGTACTGATCTGCGATACAGCAGGACGTCTCCACAACAAGAAAAATCTGATGGAGGAACTTCGCAAAATCTATCGCATTCTTGAGAGAGAATATCCGGAAGCTTATCTTGAAACACTTGTTGTTCTGGATGGAACGACAGGACAGAATGCACTTGCTCAGGCAAAACAGTTTGCAGAAGTTGCAAATGTAAATGGTATTATCCTTACAAAACTGGACGGAACAGCCAAAGGCGGAATTGCAGTTGCAATCCAGTCCGAGCTCGATATTCCGGTAAAATATATTGGAGTTGGAGAAACGATCGACGATCTGCAGAAATTTGATGCTGATGCATTCGTAAATGCACTGTTTGATATTGACCAGAACGAATTACACACAGAAGAATAGACCGAAGAAATTACAGGAGGAGCAAAAATGCTTACATTAGAGAGCTTTGAAGAGGCATCAGAAATTGTAAAAAAAGTAACTCAGGAAACCAAGCTGATCAAAAGCAGCTATTTTTCAGATCTCACCGGAAACAAAGTATATCTGAAACCAGAAAACATGCAGCGTACCGGTGCATACAAAGTACGTGGGGCATATTACAAGATCAGTACTCTGACAGATGAAGAGCGTGCAAAAGGTCTGATCGCAGCATCAGCAGGAAACCATGCACAGGGTGTGGCTTATGCGGCACACAAATTCGGAGCAAAAGCCGTGATCGTTATGCCGACCACCACACCACTTATCAAAGTAGAACGTACAAAGAGTTACGGTGCTGAAGTTATTCTGAAAGGTGACGTTTATGATGAAGCTTGCGCCTATGCACTGGAGCTTGCAGAAAAAGAGGGATATACTTTTATCCATCCGTTTGATGATCCTGCCGTTGCAACAGGTCAGGGTACAATTGCAATGGAAATTGTACAGGAGCTTCCTCTTGTAGATTACATTCTTGTTCCGATTGGAGGAGGCGGTCTTGCAACAGGTGTTTCCACGCTTGCAAAACTCCTCAATCCACATATCAAAGTTATCGGTGTGGAGCCATCCGGAGCTGCATGTATGAAAGCATCGCTTGAAAAAGGTGAGGTTGTGACACTTCCACATGTAAATACGATTGCAGATGGTACCGCTGTACAGACACCGGGAGAGCATATCTTCCCGTATCTGCAGGAAAATCTAGATGATGTGATCACAATTGATGATGATGAACTGATTGTTGCATTCCTTGATATGGTAGAAAATCATAAGATGATCGTAGAAAACTCCGGTCTTCTGACAGTTGCAGCACTCCGTCATTTGAACTTTACAGGAAAAAAAGTGGTATCCATCTTAAGTGGCGGTAATATGGATGTGATCACAATGTCCTCAGTAGTACAGCATGGACTGATTCAGAGAGACCGTATCTTTACCGTTTCCGTATTGATTCCGGATAAACCGGGTGAACTGGTGCGTGTGGCATCTATTATTGCGGAAAATCAGGGTAATGTCATCAAACTTGATCACAACCAGTTTATCAGTACTAACCGTTATGCGGCTGTGGAGCTGAAAGTAACGATGGAAGCATACGGTACAGAACATAAGAAAAAAATTGTACAGGCATTAGAAGATGCAGGATGCAGACCGAAAGTAATCCGCGCAAGCCTGTAAGTATCTCGTTATTCAGACTTCAGACAGAGGTGAATGAGTATGGCATCATTTACAATGGAAGATTATCAAAAAGCTTATAAACTCGGCAAAAAGGATTATCAGGCAAGAATGATGCGGGGGGAATTACCGACACTTCAGGTTCTTGATGATATCCTGCCTCCGAGGGGATCTTATTCTGAAGTTCCACTCGGACTTGTACAGATACCGATCGATCAGATCGTCGGAACAAAAAGTGATGGCAGGAGCAATGCTTTTGCCGGTAATTTTATGCCGATCTTGAGAGAAAACACAGAATTTGCATACAAATGGGCAACCTTAAGCCAGAGTCATATTGATGAGGGAATCCGTGAACCGATCAAAGCTTACGAATATATGAATAAATTTTATGTACAGGAAGGCAACAAACGTGTCAGCGTCCTGAAATATTTTGATGCGGTATCTGTGCCCGGATATGTGACCAGGATCCTTCCTCCGCGAACAGACCAGAAAGAAAATAAACTTTATTATGAGTTTGTGGATTTCTATGCCGTTACCCAGATCAATTATGTCTGGTTTACGAAAACTGGCAGTTTTGTAAAACTTCAGGCTGCCTTCGGCAAGGGGCCAAAAGATGTCTGGACAGATGATGACCGGTTGCTATTCAGCTCTGTTTATTCGCGTTTTTCAATAGAATATGAAGCACTTGGCGGAAAGAAACTGTCTATCACGACCGGAGATGCATTTCTTGCATTCCTGACAATTTATAATTATGAAGTGATTGATCAGAAAACTACCAATGAAATGAAAGAACTGGTTGCAAAAACCTGGGAAGAATTCAAACTTCTGGAACACAATCAGAAAATTGATCTCAAGATGGATCCGTCCAGAACTGAAAAGAAATCTCTGCTGGATCGGTTGCTTCCGGCAAGTACGCCGAAGCTGAAGATTGCATTTTTGTATGCAAAGACACCGGCTACTTCTGCGTGGACCTACGCGCATGAACTTGGAAGACTGCATCTGGAACAGACTTTCCCGGAAGAAGTCACAACAGAATGCTATGAAAATCTTACACAGGATCTTGCAGAAAAAGCAATTTACGAAGCCATCCGAAAGGACTGCAACATTATTTTTACAACTACACCGGAGTTTGTAAAAGCAAGTGTGCAGGCGGCTATCGACCATCCAAATGTAAAAATTCTGAACTGTTCGCTGAATACGTCACACCGTTATATCCGTACTTATTATGCACGTATGTATGAAGCCAAGTTTCTTATGGGAGCTGTTGCCGGAGCAATGTCCGAAAACGGACAGCTTGCATACATTGCAGATTATCCGATTTTCGGTACCATTGCGAATATCAATGCATTCGCACTGGGGGCAAAGATGATAAATCCCCGTGCAAGGGTTTATCTGGAATGGTCTACATTAAAAGATGTAGATATCAGGCTTGCCATGGAAAATGTTCAGAAAAAGGGTGTTACCGTTGTTTCTGGTAAAGATATGGTTATTCCGGAAGATGCATCCCGCTATTTCGGGCTGTATCATCTGACAGAAGAGGGACCGCACAATCTGGCAATGCCGCTCTGGCACTGGGGCAAATTTTATGAGCAGCTGATCCGCACGATCATGGATGGTACATGGAAATATGATGACAACAAAGATGAGACGAAAGCAATCAATTACTGGTGGGGACTTTCTGCAGAAGTAATTGATGTGATCTATTCACAGAAACTTCCGATTGGTACACAGAAACTGCTTTCTATGTTAAAACATGCGATTGCGACGGGCGAATATCATCCGTTTTCGGGGATTCTGTATTCACAGGATGGTATGATACAGTCAGATCCGAACAAAATTCTTTCACCGGAAGAGATCATGACCATGAACTGGCTGGCGGATAATGTTGTCGGTGCGATTCCGGCATCATGGGAACTGACTGAGCAGGCAAAACCGGTTACGGAACAATCCGGTGTGGAGAAACAGAAGGGATAAGCAGTTTTATGAAAATACTTGCCATAGCAGATGAAGAATCAAAATATCTGTGGGATTATTTCGAAAAGAGCAAGCTTGAGGGAATTGACCTGATCATTTCCTGCGGGGATCTGGATCCGAGGTATCTCTCCTTTCTTGCAACGTTTGCTTCGGCTCCCGTTCTGTATGTACATGGAAATCATGATGACAAATATGAACGGATCCCACCGGACGGATGCATCTGCATTGACGATAAAATTTATGTTCATGAGGGTGTCCGCATCATGGGACTCGGCGGTTCCATGAGATATAAGCCCGGGCAATATCAGTATACGGAGTGGCAGATGCGGCACAGAGTATTCAAACTTCTTCCGAAGATACTCTGGAGAGGGGGATTTGATATTCTTGTCACGCATGCGCCGGCTTATCAGCTGAATGATGCCAGAGATCTTCCTCATCAGGGCTTTAAAATCTTTCGTAGCCTGATCGAAAAGTATCATCCGAAATACTTCCTTCATGGACATGTGCATATGTCTTACGGAAGACAGCACAAACGATATGACAAATATATGGATACACATGTGATCAATGCATATGACCGCTGTGTATTTGAGTTTGAAGCGGAAAATCCGGCAGACACTTTATAAAAAATAAAAAAATTCGATGTCAAGAAAAAATACTTGACACACAAATATAAATCATGTATGATAGCCAAGGTGGTTACAAATGGAAAAGTTTGTTGAACAGACATTGTTATACGATTTTTATGGAGAACTGCTTACAGAACGGCAGCAGCAGGTATATGAAAGCGTAGTTCTGGAAGATTACTCCTTAAGCGAAGTGGCTGAAGATCTCGGAATCAGTCGGCAGGGCGTACATGATATGATCAAACGATGTAATCATACGCTGGAAGATTATGAAGCAAGACTTCATCTGGTTGAGAAATTTGTAAATATCCGCAGGCAGGTACAGAAAATTCAAAAGCTTGCCTCAGGGTACGGTGCCAGTGATATTTCAGAAATCTCCAGTGAGATATTAGAGGAGTTATAAAGTATGGCATTTGAAAGCTTGACAGATAAATTACAAAATGTTTTCAAAAAGCTCCGCGGTAAGGGACGTCTTACAGAAGAAGATGTTAAAGTTGCTTTAAAAGAAGTAAAGATGGCTCTTCTGGAAGCGGATGTCAACTTCAAGGTTGTTAAGCAGTTTACGAAGGCGGTTCAGGAACGTGCGGTAGGACAGGACGTTATGAACGGTCTGAATCCCGGTCAGATGGTAATCAAGATTGTAAACGAAGAACTTGTAAGTCTGATGGGAAGTGAGACAACCGAGCTTCCGCTGAAGCAGGGAAATGAAATCACTGTTATTATGATGGCTGGTCTGCAGGGCGCCGGTAAGACAACGACCGTTGCCAAACTTGCAGGTAAATTAAAATCCAAAGGCAGAAGACCGCTTCTGGTTGCCTGTGACGTTTATCGTCCGGCTGCGATCACACAGCTTCAGGTCAATGGAGAGAAGCAGGGAGTAGAAGTCTTTTCCATGGGTGATAAACAAAACCCGGTTGATATTGCGAAAGCAGCCATCGAGCACGCAAAAGCAAATCAGCAGAATGTAGTACTTATTGATACCGCAGGACGTCTTCATGTGGATGAAAACATGATGCAGGAACTTGCAGATATCAAGGCAAATGTCAATGTAGACTGTACACTTCTGACAGTGGATGCAATGACAGGTCAGGATGCAGTAAATGTTGCAAAGACTTTTGCTGAAAAGGTTGGCATTGACGGAGTCATCCTTACCAAGATGGATGGTGATACCCGTGGCGGTGCGGCGCTTTCCATTAAAGCAGTTACAGGAAAACCGATTTTTTATGTCGGTATGGGAGAGAAGCTTTCCGATCTCGAACAGTTCTATCCGGAACGAATGGCATCCCGAATCCTCGGCATGGGAGATGTAATGAGCCTTATTGAGAAGGCTGAGGCAGCTCTTGATCAGGATCAGGCAGCTGAGATGCAGAAAAAGCTTAAAAAGATGGAGTTTGACTTCAACGATTACCTCACCAGTATGGAACAGATGAATAAAATGGGAGGTATCGGCAGTGTTTTAAATATGCTTCCGGGTGTAGGCAGTAAGATGAAAGATCTGGAAGGCATGATTGATGAAAAAGCACTCGACAGAACGAAAGCAATCATTCTTTCCATGACACCTAAAGAAAGAAGTAATCCGGGAATCCTGAATCCTTCCCGTAAAAACAGAATTGCCAGAGGTGCAGGCGTGGATATTACAGAAGTAAACCGTCTGGTCAAGCAGTTCGAACAGAGTCGAAAGCTTATGAAGCAGATGCCCGGTATGATGGGCGGTAAAATGGGTAAAAGAGGCGGCTTCAAGCTTCCTTTTTAATAAATGAAAATACAAACAAAGATATTATAATGGAGGAAAACAAAAATGGCAGTAAAAATCAGATTAAGAAGAATGGGACAGAAGAAAGCACCTTTTTATAGAATCGTAGTTGCAGATTCCCGCAGCAAACGTGACGGAAAATGCATCGCTGAGATCGGAACATATGATCCGAACATCGAGCCAAGCGCTTACAAAGTAAACGAAGAAGAAGCTAAAAAATGGCTTGCTGCAGGTGCTCAGCCTACAGATGTTGTTGCTAAGATCTTCAAAGAAGCAGGAATCGAGAAATAAGAAATACTTCCGAAACTATTACTTTAGAAGGTATTTCTGTGAAGTCCTTTCATAGACAGTACAGGGAGGTATGTAATGAAAGAATTGGTTGAAGTAATTGCAAAGTCTCTTGTAGAACATCCGGATGAGGTGGTTGTCACCGAAAACGAAAAAGATGATGCAGTTATCATCGAACTGAAAGTAGGACCTTCCGACATGGGAAAGGTCATCGGAAGACAGGGACGTATTGCCAAGGCAATCCGTACTGTAGTAAAAGCGGCTTCTTCAAAGAGCAGCAAAAAAGTAATTGTGGACATTCTGCAATAAAAAGGATCGGAGCTGTGGAGACATAGCTCCTTTTTTAAAGGGAGTTTTTTATGGAAGATTTATTAAAAGTCGGCGTGATCACCACAACTCACGGAGTTCGCGGCGAAATCAAAGTTTTTCCTACAACAGATGACGCGGAACGTTTTCTTGAGCTGGAATATGTACTTCTGGACACCGGCAGGGAACTTCGCAGACTGGACATCAAAAATGTCCGTTTTTTTAAGAACCTTGTCATTTTAAAATTCGATGGCATTGACAACATTAATGACATCGAAAAATACAAAGGAAAAGATCTCTGGATACCGCGAGAAGAAGCACAGGAGCTGGGCGAGGATGAATACTATATTGCTGATCTTCAGGGATTGAAAGTTGTCCTCGAAGACGGAACAGAATTCGGAACGCTTCGCGATGTCATGGAGACAGGAGCAAATGATGTTTATATCATTGACTCAAATGAGCATGGAGAAGTTCTTCTTCCGGCGATCAAAGAATGTATTCTTGATGTAGATCTTGAGAAAAATACCATGACAGTACATTTGATGAAGGGGCTTTTATAAATGAATTTTCACATTTTAACACTTTTTCCGGAGATGATCGAGCAGGGGATGCATACGAGTATCATCGGGCGTGCGATTGCAGGCGGTTATCTTTCTATAAATGCTGTAAATATCCGTGATTATGCTTTTAACAAGCACCAGAAAGTAGATGATTATCCATATGGAGGCGGGGCCGGAATGCTGATGCAGGCAGAGCCGGTCTATCTTTCATATGAAGCTATCAAAGAAAAAATCGGTTATCGTCCAAGAGTCGTTTATCTGACCCCTCAGGGAAAAGTCTTTCATCAGGAGATGGCGAAAGAGCTTGCCCAAGAAAGGGATTTGGTATTTCTTTGCGGCCATTATGAGGGTATTGATGAGCGTGTACTGGATGAAATCGTTACTGACTATGTATCGATCGGTGATTATGTACTGACCGGAGGCGAGCTTCCGGCAATGGTTATGATGGATTCCATTTCCCGAATGGTGCCCGGGGTTCTGAGCAATCAGGAATCCGGTGAGACAGAGTCTTTTGCCGGTAATCTTCTCGAATACCCGCAGTACAGCCGTCCGGAAGAATGGCATGGGCAGAAGGTTCCTCCGGTGCTTCTTTCCGGACATCACGCCAATATCGAGGCATGGAGACGTGAGCAGTCGGTCATGCGAACAGCAAAGAGACGACCGGATCTTCTTAAAAAAGCAGACCTGACAAACAAAGAATGGAGTCAGGTACGTCAATGGAAAAAAGAGTGGAAAGCCGCAGAAAATGAGGCTTCAAAGGAATAAAGGAGCAGTTTATGAAAACATCAGATTTTTATTATGATCTGCCGAAAGAACTGATTGCACAGGATCCGCTGGAGGACAGAAGTTCTTCCAGACTTCTTCATCTTTCAATGGAAGACGGATCTTTTGAACATAGACATTTTACGGACATTCTCGACTATCTTAAAGAAGGAGACTGTCTGGTAATTAATGATACAAGAGTCATTCCGGCCAGATTGTACGGACATAAAGAAGAAACAGGAGCACTTATTGAGATCCTTCTTCTGAAACGCAAAGAAAATGATATCTGGGAATGTCTTGTAAAACCAGGAAAGAAAGCACGCCCGGGAGCAAAGATTACATTTGGTGATGGAATCCTGACAGGAGAGATTATCGATATTGTCGATGAGGGAAACCGTCTGATCCAGTTTCATTATGATGGGATTTTTGAAGAAATTCTCGACCAGCTCGGTGAAATGCCGCTTCCTCCATATATCACACATAAATTAAAAGACAAAAACCGTTACCAGACTGTTTATGCAAAGAATGACGGTTCTGCGGCAGCTCCGACAGCCGGTCTTCATTTTACGAAAGAATTGATGAAGAAGGTCGAAGAAAAAGGAGTAAAGATTGCGCATGTAACTTTGCATGTCGGTCTTGGTACTTTTCGTCCGGTAAAAGTTGACGATGTAGAAAGTCATCATATGCATTCTGAATTTTATATGGTAGAAGAAGACCAGGCAAAACTGATCAACGATACCAAAAAGAACGGCGGAAGAGTAATTTCCGTAGGAACGACAAGCTGCCGTACACTGGAATCCGCAACTGATGAAAATGGTATTCTCCATGCTGGAAGTGGATGGACAGAAATTTTTATTTATCCGGGTTACAAGTTTAAAATGATCGATGGACTGATCACAAATTTCCATCTTCCGGAATCTACACTGCTTATGTTGGTTTCTGCACTTGCAGGAAAAGAATATATCATGGCAGCTTACGAAGAAGCAGTAAAAGAACGTTACCGCTTTTTCTCCTTTGGGGATGCCATGCTGATCCTCTAAAAACAGGACTACCCTTTTTTACTTCAATTTGCTATAATAGGCATATTGAGGAGAAAAAGGGTTTTTTTATATCTGAAATCTGATCAAAAGAATATACCATCAAAGGAGAAGGACATATGGATACACCAATTATCGCACAGTATTATAGAGAGACCGAACCGAAAAAACGTAAACAACTTCTGGATCAGGCCATTGCATCCGGAGAGGATCAGGAAGCAAATGAAATCCGCCGTGAAATCTATGAGGCACGGTACAAAAATACCACAAATGATGGCGGCATTGCTGACGGTTATCTGAAATTCTGGATGGCTCTTGAGTTTAACCGCAATGCCGGTCACAAAATATTTGGTCCGGGAAAAGCACAGAAGGAAATCCTGAAAGAACTCGATGATGTCAAATTTCGCGAAATTCGTGCCAAAAGTCCGCTTCACGAAGAGCTTCTTTACAGAGAGTGCAAGCATCTCGTGAAATTTTACATGACTCTCTGTGCGCAGGACAAAAACTACAACAGTATTCTTTGTGGGCTTATCACTATCAAAAAAGAAAGTTCCGAAGCCAAAATGAAGAGAGACATTTATGAGACAGCCATCCGTCTTCCAAAGGATCTTAATCTGGAAGAAGAGCTGGCACTTGTCACAAAAGCCGCTCATGAAGTTTATGGGCAGGAATATCCGGAAGAGAGCGGATTCCCGGAATAAATACGCTCTGTTAAGAAATACTATATGTACTATGTAAATCGGAGGCAATAATGAATTTAGACAGTTTAACGGCATATAAATTAGTTAAAAAAGAAAAGCTGAACGATATCCGTTCAACCGGTTATCTGTTTCGACATATCAAAACAGGTGCCAGAGTTATGGCAATCGAAAACGATGATGAAAACAAAGTCTTCAACATTGCATTCCGCACCCCGCCCAAAAACAGCACCGGTGTGGCTCACATTCTCGAACACAGTGTTTTGTGTGGATCGAAGGACTTTCCGCTGAAAGATCCTTTTGTAGAGCTTGTAAAAGGCTCACTGAATACGTTCTTAAATGCAATGACTTATCCGGACAAGACCTGTTATCCTGTAGCAAGCTGCAATGATCAGGACTTCCAGAACCTGATGCACGTCTATCTGGATGCGGTATTTTATCCGAATATTTACAAAAAAGAAGAAATTTTCCGTCAGGAAGGATGGAATTATCATCTTGAAAACACGGAAGGTCCGCTGACTTACAATGGTGTGGTATATAACGAAATGAAGGGTGCATTTTCTTCACCGGATGATGTTCTGGAAAGAGATATCATGAATTCTCTTTTCCCTGATATTACGTATGGCTGTGAATCAGGCGGAGACCCGGAAAATATCCCGGATCTTTCCTACGAAGAGTTCCTTGATTTTCACAGAACTTATTATCATCCGTCCAACAGTTTTATTTATCTGTATGGAAATATGGATATGACAGAAAAACTTGATTTCATTGACAAAAAATATCTTTCTGTATTTGACAGTTTACATGTTGATTCCGAAATTCAGGAGCAGAAACCATTTGATAAAATGCATGATCTTGTCATGGAATACCCTGTTGCCGAGAGCGAGAGTGAAGAAAACAATTCTTATCTTGCATACAGTGTTGTCACAGGAAATGCAATGAACAGTCTCGAATGTACTGCATTTGATGTGCTGGATTATGCACTGCTTGGAGCACCTGGCGCACCTCTTAAGAAAGCGCTTCTGGATGCAGAGATCGGATCTGATGTGTATGGTTCTTATGAAGACGGTATTCGTCAGACATACTTCGATGTCATTGCAAAAGGTGCAGATCCGTCACGCAAAGAAGAGTTCGTTTCCATTATTCGCCGTGTTCTGACAGAAATCGTTCAGAACGGTATTGATCCGAAGGCACTTGAGGCTGGCATCAACTGCATGGAATTTCGTTACAGAGAAGCAGATTTCTCTTCCTACCCGAAGGGACTGATCTACGGACTGGATATTCTGGACAACTGGCTCTATGATGATGAGCATCCATTTGCACAGGTGCAGCTGATTCCTGTGTTTGACAAACTGAAAGAATTAAAAAATCAGCGATATTTTGAAGGACTGATTCAGAAATATCTGCTTGATAATACACACGGCTCGATCCTGACACTGAACCCGTCAAGAGGTCTGACTGCCCGCAGGGCAAAGGCCCTCGAAGAGAAACTTGCTGCACATCTTGCATCACTTAATGATGAAGAAAAGGCAGAGATGGTTCAGAAGACTGTCGAGCTTGAACGATATCAGGAAACTCCGGAAGATCCGGAAACTGCAAAATGCATTCCTATGCTGAAAAGAGAAGACATCCGCAAAGAGATCACTCCATTTACAAATGAAGCGTTGGATATTGATGGAAGTCTGTTCCTTTATCATGAAGTACCTACTAACGGTATCGGCTATCTTGATCTGATGTTTGATGTGAAGGATCTTCCGGCAGAGAAAGTTCCGTATCTCGGACTTCTCAAGTCCGTTCTGGGGTATGTCGATACTGCGCATTATACTTACGGCGAACTCACAAATGAGATCAATGCAGAGACTGGTGGTATCATGTGCGGAGTAGAAGTTTTTGATCATGCAGAATCGATTGATGAGTTTCGGGCATTTTTCTCTGTACGCGGAAAGACCATGTATCCAAAAACAGATGTACTCTTTAAAATGATCCGTGAAATTCTCAATACTTCCAGCCTTGAAGATACCAGAAGACTTCATGAGATTATTTCACAGGTAAAATCAAGAGCCCAGTCGTCTCTTGTAAGTGCCGGACATTCGACCGCAGTTCTTCGTGCTGCATCCTATACTTCTCCGATGGCGGCATTTCAGGATGCGATGGCAGGAATTGCGTATTATCAGTTTATTGAAACACTGGATCGGGAATTTGAAGAACGAAAAGAAACTCTGGTTGCTGAACTTACAGAACTTATGAGAGAGCTTCTTCGTCCGGAATATCTGTGCATCAGTTATACCGGAGAGAGAGAATCTCTCAGTGATGTCCGGAAGCAGGTAAAAGCCCTTCGTCAGACACTTCATCAGGAAGCTGTGGAAATCGGCGAACAGAGCATTACATGCGAAAAGAAAAACGAAGCCTTTACAACTTCCGGTCAGGTGCAGTATGTTGCCCAGACAGGAAACTTCCGTAAAAAAGGTTTTGCATACTCCGGTGCTCTGAATATTTTAAAAGTTGCATTGAGCTATGATTATCTCTGGACAAATATCCGTGTCAAAGGCGGTGCATATGGATGCATGAGCGGCTTTAAACGCAGTGGGGAAAGTTTCTTCGTATCCTATCGTGATCCGCACCTGAAACGTACACTGGATGTATTTAAAGGCATTCCGGAATATGTACGTAACTTTAATGCAGATGAACGAGAAATGACCAAATATATCATCGGAACCATCAGCGGCAAAGATGTTCCGCGTACTCCGAAGATGCAGGGAGCAATTTCCAAAAATGCATGGTTCTGCGGTGTTACAGAAGAAATGGCACAAAAAGAAAGAGACGAGATCCTGAATGCAGATTCCGTATCCATGCAGGCACTTGCTCCACTGATTGAAGCAGTACTTTCAAATGATGCAATCTGTGTCGTGGGAAGTGAGCCGGCAATCAATAAAGAAAAAGAACTGTTTGATACTGTACTTCCATTGATCAATGGTTGAACAAAAGAGAATTTACAGGAGCTGTTAAATGAAAGAAAATTTTAAATCAGGTTTTACTGCAATCATCGGACGACCGAATGTCGGAAAATCCACACTGATGAATCATCTGATCGGACAGAAGATCGCAATTACTTCGAAGAAACCACAGACAACCCGTAACCGTATCCAGACAGTTTATACCTGCGATGACGGTCAGATCGTCTTTCTGGATACACCGGGTATTCACAAGGCCAAAAACAAACTCGGTGAATATATGGTACAGGTTGCCGAACGTACCTTAAAAGACGTTGATGTTATCCTGTGGCTGGTAGAGCCGACAACTTTTATAGGGGCAGGAGAACGTCATATTGCAGAGCAGTTACAGGGACTTCATATTCCGGTCATTCTGGTAATCAACAAAGTAGATACCGTAGACAAAGATGAAATTCTGAAGGCAATCGATACTTATCGCAAGCTTTATGATTTTGATGAGATCATTCCGTGCTCTGCACTTCGTAACCAGAATACCGAAGATATCATTCCGAGTATTCTGAAATATCTGCCGTACGGTCCGATGTTTTATGATGAGGACACTGTGACAGACCAGCCGCAGAGACAGATCGCCGCGGAAATTATCCGTGAAAAAGCACTGCATGCACTTGATGCTGAGATTCCTCACGGAATCGCCGTTGCCATTGACCGAATGAAAGAACGTCCGGGCAAAAACCGTCTGGTTGATATTGACGCGACCATCATCTGTGAACGTGATTCTCATAAAGGTATTATCATTGGCAAACAGGGTGCCATGCTGAAAAAGATCGGCAGCAATGCACGTTATGAGTTGGAGCGTATGCTGGATGCAAAAGTCAACCTGAAACTCTGGGTAAAAGTCAAAAAAGACTGGCGCGACAGCGACTTTATGATCAAAAACTTCGGTTATGACAAGAAAGAAATTTAAAAAGATTAATCTGAAAAAGGGAATCTGAAAGATGAGTGATCTTATTACCGTGCAGGGTGTCGTAATCTCGGCAATGCCTGTAGGCGAATATGATAAACGTATTGTACTTCTGACCAGAGAGCGCGGCAAGATTTCCGCCTTTGCAAAAGGGGCCAGACGTCTGAACAGTCCGTTCATGGCGGCTGCGGATCCTTTTGTATTTGGTAATTTTACATTATATGAGGGGCGGACAAGCTACAATCTGAATCAGGTATCAGTTACCCATCATTTTGTAGAACTGGCGACAATGCAGCCGGGAGTCTATTATGGATATTATTTTCTGGAGCTGGCGGATTATTTCGGAAGAGAAGGAACCGACGAAAAAGAGATGATGAATCTTCTCTATGTGACAGTAAAAGCACTGATGAACCAGCAGCTGGATAACCGGCTGATACGCTGTATCTATGAGCTGCGTACGATGGTCGAGCAGGGACTTTGCCCACAGCTTTTTCAGTGCACCGGCTGCGAAAAAGAGATTTCGGACGGCGAAGACTGCTTCTTTTCGCAGGATATGCATGGAATTCTCTGCATATCCTGTGCTCTGGGAAAGAGAGATGCAAGACGTATCTCGCCATCCGCCTTATATGCCATGCGTTACATAGCTACAGCGCCGATGGGGCGGCTTTATTCTTTCCGTGTAGAACCGGAAGTGCTTCTGGAGCTCGAACAGATCATCCATCTGTATACAGCACGAAATACAGACAGAAAATTCAAAAGTCTTCAGATTCTTGAAGTCATGAAGTAAGTAAATCCAATAAAAAAGTTGAAATATATTTTAAATGCGGTATAATGTTGAGAAAACGCAACGAATAAAACAAAGAGGAGAACTATCATGGAAAAAACAATGGAGAAAATCGTTGCTCTGGCAAAAGCCAGAGGATTCGTCTATCCGGGCTCTGAAATTTACGGTGGTCTGGCAAATACCTGGGATTACGGTAATCTCGGTGTAGAATTAAAAAATAATGTAAAACGTGCATGGTGGCAGAAATTTATTCAGGAATCTCCGTACAATGTCGGCGTTGACTGTGCGATCCTGATGAACCCACAGACTTGGGTTGCTTCCGGTCATCTTGGCGGATTTTCCGATCCTCTGATGGACTGTAAAGAATGCCACGAGCGTTTCCGCGCGGACAAACTGATCGAAGATTTCTGTGCAGATCATGACATCGAGATTGAAGGCAGTGTAGATGCATGGTCTCAGGAAAAAATGATGGACTTCATCAAAGAACACGAAGTAGCGTGTCCATCCTGCGGCAAGCACAATTTCACAGACATCCGTCAGTTCAACCTGATGTTCAAGACATTCCAGGGTGTAACAGAAGATGCCAAAAATACAGTTT